>JAABUT010001197.1_pt1 | contig 31304 bp, 26 predicted proteins | sample 5559281 | NCBI WGS metagenome assembly JAABUT01 (sample SAMN10711880, study PRJNA513359) | rock metagenome | isolation source: Antarctica rocks | place: Antarctica: Victoria Land, Ricker Hills nord | collected 2016-01-04
GCAGAACATAGAAGATCCCATTCAAGATCTCCCGCATAGGCCAAGCCGGCGGCCGACCACACGTGGCGGCAGGCGGCAGAAGGCGTTCGATGATCACCCATTCGGCGTCCGTCAGATCGGTTTCGTAGCGGAGACCCGTGCGGCTATGCTGCCGTCGGGTGGTCGGGGTCCACATGGCGCTTCCAGGTCAGGCTTCAGCACCCTCCTGGAATCATCTCGATCCCGGCCACTCAACCCTTTCTCGGACGGGCTCTAAGAGGAGAAGGACGACACATCACAAGCTACATATCCCCTTTTTCTCGCTCGTCCCACCACTTCAAGTCCTTGATCCTTTGGCGAGTCGCGTCAGCCTTTGCAGAAGCCCATATCGTAGGATAAAGCGATCCTCCTTCCACGAGAGACCCATGTAGATTTGCTTCTTCTTCCGCGAATACAGTCCACGCGTTTTGACTTTTCGCGAGATGATCGAGATCGACTTCACCCTTCTCTCTCAGTAGTTGTAGTACTGCCGCCATCTCTACCGTGAGGTCCTCAAGCTCACTTCCAGCATGGATATTCATCTCAGTTTGGGTCCTCGGCAGATCTCCGCGAGTTAGATGAACAATCACCCAATCAGTAGCCTCTAAAAAATCGCTACTAGCCTCGATCAGGTTCCCAAGTTCTGAAACATCGTACATTTTTTCTCGCGGCAGTTCGTGGGTTACGACATGTCTTATCTCGAACAAGCGCGCCAATCTGGCGATTGTGTCGTCGTAATCAGAAATGATCGAAGGTAGCGGCCAACGATCTTTATCCTCCGACCATCTCGGATGCGAGATTTTTAGTCTCTGCACGAAATCCGGTATTAAGGTCACGAAATAAGAGATCAGCTGAGTTGGGTTATTGACCGAAACGCTATGTGCGACAATATCGCCGATTGACAACTTGCGGCTATGAACATGAGAAGCGAAGATAAAGTCTATTTTGGATCCTTTGGTCAGCCTTTCTGCTCGAACTATATATGGCTGACCAAAATCTACAAGCTCTCGGATTATTTCCCTGATGAAGACCTCGATAATTGTTACAAGTCGCATTGGAACAAAGTCGGCGAACTCGATTGACGCCTCACCTTTGTCCTTCCATAGGTGACGAAGGCCAGATAATTCATAGTGGAGTTCCGCTCCAAGGCGCTCCTGTCCGCGACGGTTTTTCCAACTCAGAATTTGCTCTACCTCGTTGGCGGTCATCGCGTCCCCCCGGCCTGTATGCCCTGAGAAGGATACCACCGTTCGAGGCCCAGGAGAGTTGATTGTCACTCGCGACGATCGACCCTGAAATCACCCACGCGAGCGGTGATCGCTGTTTCTCAGAAGCGACCTGCCCAGCCGCTTGCCTCCGCTAATCGCGCTTCTCGGAAACGTCAGGGTGGCGCACTACCCGCGTCGCTTCCGAGAAGGAGGCTTACCGGAAGCGGGTTGCTCGGCTTTTCGTTTGCGGCATGCCGTGCCACCTTCCGGCATACGCGTCGCCTTCCTCGCCTCGATCCAGCTGCTCGCCGGCTGCGCGGTGCCGAGGGAGACAGTCCAGCCGGCGATGGACTACCCGCTGGGTGCCCTCTACAACCGCGACGGAACGCCCAAAGTGTTGCCGTGCATGGCCGGTGCGCTAGTCTACCCGGCCCGGTAGCTCCAGACCACGTCGGCGTCGTCGATGGCATCGTCGGCTCCGGCATCCCGCAGCGCCGCGACGACGAGGCGACGCAAGCGCCCGCGCTCCTCCGTCTGTTTGTGGCGGGCCGGGATCGAGGTCGGGGTTTTCACGAGATGATGCAGCGGCGAACCCACCGCCCCAAGGGTCAGGACCGATCCGTCGTAGACCGCATCGATCCAGGCGCCTTTCAGGGTCAAGCGAGCTTTGGTCACGTCGGTCCCCCAATCTCGTCCTGCGCTGTCACAAAAAGCCCGGCGTGACCCGAGGCCCGCATGAAAGCAAGTCAGCCATGCGGAACCCGCACAGAACTTTTACGGTTTCAAGGCATTATCCACTCGATCCAACGAACACCTTGCCCGCCGGTCTCCAGCCGGCGGGCTTTTTCATGCGCGACCGCCGTCAGAGCACGGCCGGCGCGTTCGGGCTCCCGGGGATCTCGGGCGGGGCACCGGGCGGGATGCCGATGGGCTCGCCCACGCCCGGGTCGATGACGTCGGGCCCGGGCTGCGGAATGCCGATCGGATCGACCGGAGGCTGCTCGGACGGCACGGGCGATTCGGCCGGATTGGGAAAAGGGTCGCCCGGCATGGGGCCTGGATCGGACATCGGGGTCATCGGGTCCTCCGTGCTTTGTCGTTGGGGCATGGCGTTTCCCAGTGCCCCGACCCAGGGTCAACGCCCGAACCCCGCGCGAGGTGGCGACGTCGCGCCGCGCCGATCGATGCGCGAACGACGCGGACTCCGCCGAACCTCTGCAGCCCGGCACCGCCCCAGGCGGTGCCGGGCCTTTTTTTATGCGCCAAGATGGCCGATAAGGGCACCCGATCAACGCGTGTCAGACGAGTGGCAAACGGCCGGGCCGCGGTCGAAGGACGTGAAGCAGCTGGTTCGCCGGCATGAACCGGCGCCGACGAAACCCGCCTCGACGATGCGAGGAAGCCCCGTGTCACCCCTGGTCAAGATCTGCGGCCTTTCGACCCCGGCGACTCTGGCGGCCGCCATTGCGGCCGGGGCCGACCGCGTCGGCTTCGTGTTCTTCCCGAAGAGTCCGCGCCATGTGACGGTCGCTGCGGCCGCGCGCCTGGCCCAGGCCGCCCGGGGTCGCGCCGCCGTCGTGGCCCTGGTGGTCGATGCCGACGACGACACCCTGGCCGCCATCGTGGCGGGTGTTCGCCCCGACATGCTCCAGCTCCACGGGCGCGAGACGCCCGGCAGGGTCGCGGCCGTGCGGGCTCGTTTCGGCCGGCCCGTCATCAAGGCGCTCGGCGTGTCGACGCCGGGCGACCTCGGCCCGTTGCAGGACTACGCGGCCGTGGCCGACGAGATCCTGTTCGACGCCAAGCCGCCGCCGGGCGCGCCGCTGCCGGGTGGCAACGGCCGCGCCTTCGACTGGCACATGCTGGCCGGGCTTGACCTCGCGGCGCCGTTCATGCTTTCCGGAGGCCTTGGGCCGGACAACGTCGGCGAAGCGGTCCGCCTCACGCGGGCGCCCGCCGTAGACGTGTCGTCCGGCGTCGAGAGCGCGCCCGGCGTCAAGGACCCGGACCTCATCGCGGCTTTCGTGGCGGCCGCCAGGGCCGCCGCCGGTGCGCCCCGGCACCCACGCCTTCAGGAGCTTCAGCCTTGAACAAACCCGACATGCCGAACTCGTTCCGCAACGGCCCCGACGAGCGCGGCCATTTCGGCATCTTCGGCGGGCGCTTCGTGGCCGAAACCCTGATGCCGCTGATCCTCGAACTGGAGAAGGCCTACGAGGACGCCCAGACCGACCCGGCCTTCGCGGCCGAGATCGCCTGGCTCCACACCCATTACGTCGGCCGCCCGTCGCCGCTCTATTTCGCCGAACGGCTGACCGAGCATTGCGGCGGCGCCAAGGTCTACTTCAAGCGCGACGAGTTGAACCATACCGGTGCCCATAAGATCAACAACGTGCTGGGGCAGATCCTGCTCGCCCTGCGCATGGGCAAGACCCGTATCATCGCCGAGACGGGGGCGGGGCAGCATGGCGTCGCCACCGCGACGGCCTGCGCACGCTTCGGCCTGCCCTGCGTAGTCTACATGGGCGCCGTCGATGTCGAGCGGCAGAAGCCCAATGTGTTCCGCATGAAGATGCTGGGCGCCGAAGTGATCCCGGTCCAGTCCGGGGCCAAGACCTTGAAGGACGCCATGAACGAGGCGTTGCGCGACTGGGTCACCAACGTCCACGACACCTTCTACTGCATCGGCACCGCGGCCGGCCCGCATCCCTACCCGGCCATGGTGCGCGACTTCCAGTCGATCATCGGCACGGAGGTCCGCCAGCAGATGCAGGAGGCGGAGGGGCGACTGCCCGACTCGCTGGTCGCCTGCATCGGCGGTGGCTCCAACGCCATCGGCCTGTTCCACCCCTTTCTCGACGATGCCGACATCGAGATCTTCGGCGTGGAGGCGGCGGGGCACGGGCTCGACACCAAGGCCCATGCGGCGTCGCTGGCGGGCGGCAGGCCGGGCGTGCTGCACGGCAACCGCACCTACCTGCTCATGGACGACGACGGCCAGATCGAGGAGGGCCATTCCATCTCGGCCGGGCTCGACTACCCGGGTATCGGCCCCGAACATTCCTGGCTGCGGGACATCGGCCGGGTCACATACACGTCCGCGACCGACAAGCAGGCGCTCGACGCTTTCCAGCTCTGCTGCAGGCTGGAGGGCATCATCCCGGCGCTCGAGCCCGCCCACGCGCTGGCGGCCGTCCTCGAGCTTGCGCCGCAGCGTCCGCGCGACCACCTCATGGTGATGAACATGTGCGGGCGGGGCGACAAGGACATCTTCACCGTCGCCGACCACCTCGGCGGGATGTGACGCCGTGAGGGACGGTGCGACCGGTCAGGAGAGGGTTGGACAGGCGTCCTCGCGAGCGGAGCCAGGCAACCCAGCCGCGACGCTCGATAGGGCGCGCGTCGTTGCGCTCGCGATGACGGTGACGGGCGCGAACGAAGGCGATCGTCCCTCATCCGATAGCCCTGACCGGAAAGGCATGCGCCTTTGACGACCCGCATGACGGCCCGCTTCGCGGCGCTCGCACGCGACAACCGCGCCGGGCTCGTCACCTTCATCACGGCCGGCGACCCCGATGACCGGACCTCGGCGGCCCTGCTGAAGGCGCTCCCGCAGGCAGGGGCGGACGTGATCGAACTCGGCATGCCGTTCACGGATCCCATGGCGGACGGACCCACCATCCAGGCGTCCGCGCTGCGGGCGCTGAAGGGCGGCCACCGGCTGTCGAAGACGCTGCATCTGGTGCGGGCGTTCCGCCGGGACGACGACGCGACGCCGATCGTGCTGATGGGCTACTACAACCCGATCTATATCTACGGCGTCGAACGCTTCCTCGCCGAGGCGCGCGACGCCGGAGTCGATGGCTTGATCGTCGTGGACCTGCCGCCGGAAGAGGACGAGGAACTCTGCGTTCCGACCCTGAACGCCGGGCTCAACTTCATCCGCCTCGCCACGCCCACCACCGACGACGCGCGCCTTCCGGCCGTACTGGCCAATACCAGCGGCTTCGTCTATTATGTGTCGGTCACCGGGATCACGGGCGGCGCCGCTCCCGATTACGCCAGCGTCGCTGCGTCGGTCGGGCGCATCAAGCGCCACACCGACCTGCCGGTCGCGGTCGGTTTCGGCGTCAAGAGCCCGGAGAGCGCCGCAGCTGTTGCGGCCCATGCGGACGCGGTCGTCGTGGGAACCGCCCTGATCGACGTCCTGGCCCGTTCCCTCGACGGCGGCCATGCAACGCCCACCACGGTGGACGCCGTGCGTGGCTTCGTCGAGAGCCTCGCGGCGGGCGTCCGTTCCGCCAGACGCGCCGCTCGGGCGCAGGGGGTCTCGGCGTGAGCTGGATCAACAACGTCGTCCCGCCCAAGATCCGCTCGTTCCTCATCAAGCGGGACACGCCCGAGAATCTCTGGGTCAAGTGCCCGGACAGCGGGCAACTGGTCTTCCACAAGGATCTCGAGAACAACCTCTTCGTGATACCGGGTTCCGACTTCCACATGCGGATGGACGCCAAGGCTCGCCTGGCCACGACCTTCGACGCCGGCGCCTGGGACGAGATCCCGGTCGCCGACGTGCTGTCGGACCCGCTGCGGTTCCGCGACGAGAAGCGTTACTCGGACAAGCTGAAGGAGGCCCGCCTCAAGACCGGCCTGCACGACGCCGTGAAGCTCGGCTCCGGCAAGCTCGGCGGGCGCGAAGCCGTGATCGCGGTGCAGTCCTTCGATTTCATCGGCGGCACCCTCGGCATGGCAGCCGGCGAGGCTATCGTGACTGGCGCCGAAACGGCGTTGAAGCTCCGCGTGCCCTTCATCCTGTTCGCGGCCTCGGGTGGCGCCCGCATGCAGGAAGGCATGTTCGGCCTGATGCAGATGCCGCGCACCACCGTGGCGGTCAACCGCCTGCGGCGAGCCCGCATTCCATACATCGTGGTGCTGACCAACCCCACGACGGGCGGCGTCTCGGCCTCCTACGCCATGCTGGGCGACATCCACATCGCCGAGCCCGGTGCGCTGATCGGCTTCGCGGGGCCGCGCGTCATCGAACAGACGGTGCGCGAGAAGCTGCCCGAAGGCTTCCAGCGCGCCGAATTCCTGCAGGCCCACGGCATGGTCGACATGGTGGTGCATCGCCGCGACATGCGGGCCACGCTGGCGCGGCTGTGCGACCTGCTCGGCGAGCGGCGGCGCGACGCGGCGCCGGCGGAGGCGGAAGCAGAGTCCTCCCAAGCCGTGCCGCCGCCGGCCGTGGCGGCCTGACTGCCGGACAACGCCCGTGACGTCCACCTCCGACCGGCCCGCCGATCAGATCGACGATTTTCTCGGGCGCTTCCTGCTGCTCCATCCGAAGAAGATCGACCTGTCGCTCGACCGCATCGCGCGACTCCTGGCGGATCTCGGTCACCCCGAGCGGCGTCTTCCGCCGGTGATCCATGTGGCCGGCACCAACGGCAAGGGCTCGACGGTCGCGTTCATGCGGGCGATCCTCGAAGCTGCCGGAAAGAGCGTTCACGTCTACACGTCGCCCCATCTGGTGCGGTACAACGAGCGCATCCGCATCGGCCGGCCCGGGGGCGGACGGCTGGTGGGCGACGCCGAGCTCGGGGAAGCCTTCGCGCGCTGCGAGCGCGTCAACGCCGGACAGTCGATCAGCTTCTTCGAAATCACCACCGCGGCGGCCTTGCTGCTCTTCGCCGAACGGCCGGCCGACATGCTGCTGCTCGAAGTGGGCCTCGGCGGCCGGTTCGACACCACCAACGTGGTCGAGCATCCGCTCGCCGTCGTGGTGACGCCCATATCGATGGACCACCCGGAGTTCCTGGGCTCGACCGTCGAAGCGATCGCCTTCGAGAAGGCGGGCATCATCAAGCGCGGCGCCGCAACCATCTTCGCGGAGCAAGGCGAGGAGGCGCTGGCCGTGCTGCTGAAGCAGGCCGCGCGGGTCGGCGCCCCACCCCCGATCGTCGGCGCCCAGGATTTCACCGCCCACGAAGAGCGCGGGCGCCTCGTGTACCAGGACGAGCAAGGCCTGCTCGACCTGCCGCTGCCTCGTCTCGCCGGCCGCCACCAGCATCTCAATGCCGCGACCGCCATCGCGACGCTGCGCGCCGTCGCGCCCGACCTGCCGCTCGTGGCCTACGAGACGGGTGTCGCCGGGGCCGAGTGGCCGGCGCGGTTGCAGCCCCTGACGCGCGGACACTTGGCGGGTTCTGCACCCGAGGGTTCGGAACTCTGGCTCGACGGCGGCCACAACGCCGAAGGCGGCCGCGTTCTCGCGGCCGCCATGGCCGAGATGGAGGAGCGTCACCCCCGCCCTCTGGTCCTGGTCTGCGGCATGCTGGCCACCAAGGATCCTGCGGCTTTCCTGAACCCCTTCATAGGCCTCGCGCAGGAACTCATCGCCATACCGATGGCGAGTCAGCACGCCGGCCGCGACGCCGCGGAGATTGCCGGCTTCGCGTCGCGCGCCGGCCTCGAGGCCGCGAGCTGCCCAGGGGTGGAGGCGGCGCTGCGCTTCCTTGCGGCCCGCCACTGGCCCGTCCCGCCCCGCATCCTGGTCACGGGCTCGCTCTACCTCGCCGGGGAGGTTCTGGCGCTGAACGGCGCGCCCCCGGAATAGGCGCGGAGATCGGGCTGTCCCGCAGTAGCGCTGCGCTGCCCGAGCCACCGACGACCTTCATTCCTGAAGCGGCTATCGGTCGCTCGAGTGAAGCGACATGCTCGGGCCGCTACAGGAACAGCTTCTCGCCCGTCACGCCGCTGTAGAGCGACGCCACCTCGGCGCCGTAGCCGTTGTAGATCACGGTCGGGCGGCGATCACCGGTACCGATGACTTCCTCGCTCGCCTGACTCCAGCGAGGGTGCGGCACGTCGGGGTTCACATTGGCCCAGAAGCCGTATTCGTCAGGCGCCAGCGCCGCCCAGGTGGTGTCGGGTCGCTTGTCGGTGAACGCGATCTCGACGATCGACTTGACCGACTTGAACCCGTATTTCCACGGCACCGCCAGGCGCAGTGGTGCCCCCATCACCTTGGGCAGCGGCTTGCCATAGGCACCCGTCACCATGAAGGCGAGGTCGCTCGTGGCTTCCGCCATGGTGAGCCCCTCGACATAGGGCCATTGCAGGATGAACGAGCGCTGTCCCGGCGCCATCTTGGGGTCCTTGAAGGTCTTCATGACCATGTATTTCGCCGAGCCGAGGGGCTGGGCGAAGTCGACCAGCTTCCTCACCGGGAAGCCGGTCCACGGCACCTGCATGGCCCAGGCCTCGACGCAACGGTGGCGATAGAGCCGCTCCTCGAGTGTCATGGCTTTCAGGAGGTCGTCGATCGCCACCTCCCGGGGCTTTTCGACCATCCCGGTGAACTTCACGGTCCAGGGTCGGACCCGCAGCATCTCGGCGCCATCGGCCACGTGTTTCGAGGTGCCGTATTCGTAGAAGTTGTTGTAATCGGTGTTGACGCTCTCGGGTGTTACAGGCCCCACGATCGTGTAGGCGGGGTCGCGCTTGGCCGGGTAGAGGCTGGCAGACGGATCGGGCAGGGCGGGGGCCGGCGTGGGCTCGCTGCTGCCGAACCCCCAGGCCTGAGCCTTGCCGCTGGCGAGGGTGGCCGAACCCAGAGCTGCCGATCCTGCCATGAAGGCGCGGCGATCGAGGAACACGTGTTCGGGAGTGGCGTCGCGCTCCGGGATCTCCCAGGAACGGCGGTTGCGGATCAGCATGGGGACCTCCTGTAGGCGGGACCGCCGGCGTACCTGGGCGGCTCACACCCCATATAGGGTCGCGGTGCCGCTTTGGTGCGGCCCTCCGTTGGGTTAAGCTCGTCCGATGCTGCAACGAGGATGCCCATGCACATCGTCAAGCTTTCCGCCGAAGTGACCGTCGCGAGCCAACCGGACCTGGGAGAGTTTCGGGACATCGCGGCCCAGGGTTACGTCGCCGTGGTCAACAACCGACCCGACGGCGAGGACCCGACGCAACCCGGTTCGGAGGCCGAGGAAGCAGCTTGCGAGGCGGCCGGCCTCGCCTATGCCCATATCCCGATGGGCGCCGGTCCCTTGAGCGAGAGCGACATCCGGCATTTTCAGTCTGTCGTCGCCGGCGCCGCGGGCCCGGTTCTGGTTCATTGCCGCAGCGGCACGCGTTCGGCCAATCTCTGGGCCATCGGCGAGGTGCTGGACGGCCGCATGGCGCCCGAGGACTTGGGCGCGCTCGGGCGGCAGATCGGCCTCGACCTGCGCGGTGCCGAAGGTTGGTTGAAACAGCACGATGCCGGCGCGGCTGGCTGACGAGACCGGCTTGCCGCCCCGCGGCAGCCCGAACCTGTCCCAATCTTCACGTGTCAGGCGGACATCTTTCTGCTTTGATCCGCCCCGACGAGAGGGCGCCGCGGCGCCTCGCTGGCGCGCCAAGAGGCCGGCTCGCTCCACTTCACAATCCCAGGGCTCGGACGCGCCTCCGGCCCGCGGAGGCCATCGATGACGCATTTCGTCCAGGACGTGAAGGATATCTGGCGCCTCGCCTACCCTTACTTCAGGCGCAGGACGCCGGGCGAAATCCACCTGTGGTTCATCGGCCCGATCCGCATGCCGGAGAACTGGATCGGCCTCGGGCTGCTCGCGTCGGTGGTGGCGCTGGAGATCGGCGCCTCCTACATGGCAAAGCTGCTCAACAATTGGTCGCAGGGCTTCGGGGACGCCATCCAGCAGAAGGATTGGCCGGCCTTCCTCGCATCGCTGGGCGAATTCACCTTGATCGTCACGCCCTACATCATCGTATATTCCTACAACAACTATCTCAACCAGGTGCTGCAGGTCCGCTGGCGCAAGTCGATGACCGATGACTTCGTCGATCGGTGGCTGTCGCCCGCTCAACATTTCCGGATGCGGCTGGTGGCCGGCCCGGCCGACAACCCCGATCAGCGGATCTCGGAGGACATCCACAGCTTCGTCGGCAATACGATGGTGCTCGGGGTCGGCTTCTTCGGCAACCTCCTGCGACTGGTTATCTTCCTGCAGGTTCTGTGGGTCTTGTCGACGGCCTTTCCCATGACGAGCTTCGGCCTGTCCTTCAACATACCGGGCTACCTCGTCTGGCTCGCCGTCATCTACGCGGGCCTGGGTACGAGCATCACCTACCTGATCGGCCGGCGACTGGTGAGCTTGAAGTTCAATCAGGAACGGTTCGAGGCCAACTTCCGCTTCGGCATGGCGCGCATCCGCGAGAACAGCGAGCAGATCGCGCTTCTGGGCGGCGAGGCGGCCGAGCGCACGGTGCTGCGCGAGCGCTACGGGTCGATCCTGGGCAACGTCTACGGGGTCGTGCGGCTGACCCTGCGGCTGAACTTTTTCTCGTTCTTCTTCAGCCAATTCTCAGCCATCTTCCCCTATCTGCTGCTGGGTCCGGCCTTCTTCTTCGGCACCGCGACTTACGGCACCCTGATGCGGAGCGTGTCGACCTTCGGCCGCGTGCAGGACGGGCTGACCTGGTTTGCCGACACGTTCCAGCAACTCGCCAACTACCGGGCCATCGTACAACGCCTGACGAGCTTCGAGGCCGTGATGGCGGCGAGCGACGCCGCAGCGGCGGTCAAGCCCAATATCGCGATCCGTTCCACGTCGGCCGAGGCTTTCGCGGCGGAGGGTGTCGTGGTGAGCCTGCCCGATCGCACGCCGCTCTCGTCCGCGCCGGCCTTCAGCCTGCGCTCGGGCGACCGTGTGCTCCTGTCGGGACGCTCGGGTTCGGGGAAGACGACGCTGCTGCGCGCTTTCTCGGGCGTGTGGCCCTATGGCGAAGGCAGGATCGAGGTGCCGGACGGCACGCGCACGCTCGTGCTTCCGCAGCGATCCTACCTGCCGCTCGGTACGCTGCGCCAGGCGCTCAGCTATCCGCGCACGCTCGACGCCTATGACGACGGCACCGTCCGCGACGTGTTGGGGGCGGTCGGCTTGGGCCACCTCGGCGATGAACTTGATCATGCCGACAATTGGCCGCAGCGCCTGTCGGGCGGTGAACAGCAGCGGCTCGGCGTGGCCCGCGCCATCCTGTCCAAGCCCGATTGGCTCTTCCTCGACGAGGCGACGTCGGCGCTCGACGTGGCGGCCGAGGTCGCGCTGTACGAGACGCTGATCCACCGCCTGCCCGGGGCCGGTATCGTCTCGATCACGCACGGCGACACGCTCGATGTGTTCCACAACCGGCGAGTCGAGATGGCGCGCGGACCCGGCGGCCTCTTCCAGGCCGACGACGTCCTGCCGCAGGCGGCCGAGTGATGCCGGTGGTTTCGGGGCATCGACTCGGCCGCCGTATCGCGGGTCCTGGGGGCTAGTTATCGCCGTCCGTCTTGGAGCCGCGCAGCTTCGAGAACACCGAGGCGACGTCGATGTCGTGCTCGTTCTCCTCGCGGCGAGCCTTGCTGGCGGAGCCGAAGACTTCGGCTTCGGTCGAGGGTGCCGAGCGCGGTCGCGCGGTGGTGACCTCGGGCGACACCAGCGTCTGGCCGCGGTCTTCGGCCACCACCGGGCGGTCCTTGGCGGCGCGATTCACCTCGGAATCGAGATCGATCTGCGAGCACAGCCCCAGCGTCACCGGGTCGAGCGGGCTCAGCGCCGACGAATTCCAGTGCGTGCGGTCGCGGATCGCCTGAAGGGTCGTCTTGGTGGTTCCGACGAGCCGCATGATCTGCGCGTCCTTGAGTTCCGGATGGTTGCGCACGAGCCATAGGATGGCGTTGGGCCGGTCCTGGCGGCGCGACAGGGGTGTGTAGCGCGGACCGCGGGTCTTCTTCGGCGGCGGCAGCCGCACCTTCGGGGGTGCCAGACGCAGGTGATGGTCCTTGTTGGTCTCGCCCAACTGGATCTCTTCGCGGTCGAGTTGACCGGAACTGATCGGGTCGTGCCCCTTGATGCCGGTCGCGACCTCGCCGTCCGCGATGCCCTTCACTTCCAGCGGGTGCAGCTTGCAGAACTCCGCCACCTGATCGAAGGTCAGCGACGTATTCTCGACCAGCCACACGGCGGTCGCCTTCGGCATCAACGGTGCTTCGCTCATCTCGTCTCCTGGCGCTCGGTGGAGCGCATAAGCGCTTGTCAGCGCATGCCGGCCGACGGGAGCGCGGGAGCGCTGCCTCGCCGGACCGAAAGCCCGATGACGGCCGGAGCCCAGCGCGTTCCTGCAGTCATGAGGGGAATCGCCATATCATAGGCGCGCCGCCGTCCGCCCGCAACGTGGAACGCCGCAGGTAGGGATGGCGCGGGCCTTTGACAGCATGCGACCGAAGGTGCCCAGCGCCAGGCAGTCCGCCTCCGGCCCAGCAAGCCGCCGCGTGCCGCGAGGGTGCGATGGTCCTGCGGAGGTGCCGGTCGGCGGGTGGGAGCTTTGATCTACAACGGATGGCCGATCACGGCGACCGGTGGGCGGAAGACCATGAAAAGCTGACCGCCTACCTGTTCCACCGCCTGTAGATGTCGTGCGTGCCGCAATCGACGGCCTCGTAATGCTGGTCGTCGAGCTTGCGGAGGATGACACGGTCGCCGCCGGTCGAGTCGATGACGTAGTAGTCGCTCGTCCCCTTCAAGGGTCGGAAGTCCAAGCTCGGAATCTTCGGCTCGGCGACGAACTTCTTGATGGTCGCAGCCACCTTCTTGACCCTGTCGGGCGGTAATTTGCTGGCGGCTTTGAGGAATGCGGGCGTAACAGCGACCTGCACCTCACGCCACAGCGCTCAGAAGATAACGCTCGATCTCGTCCGGGTCGTCGAACGACGGGCCGCCGCGGCTTTCGGGGTCGAGTTCAGCCCGCATCGCGCGGAGGAACAGCACGAGGTCGGCCGCAGCTCCGTATTGCTGCCGCTGGCGCGCGAGCGTGCGCTCGCGCAGCCGCGTCAGACGCTCGCTGGCACCCGTCGCGGTACGCCGCTCAAGCCTGGCCGTGATCTTTTGCTGCTGGCGCATATGGCGCTCTAACGGTTCGATCAGATCCGTGAACAGCTGGGGCGTGAACTCGCGCGGATTGGTCGCCACAGCGAGCCTCGCCGTCTCGCGTACCTCGGCCTCACGCCTCATCCAGATATCGAAGTCACGGTCCTGTTCGTTGGCGATCGCCTCGTAAGCCGACAGGAATGGCTCCGCGTCCGCGATGAAGGCCGGCTGCACGATCGCCGGCGGCGGGTTGGCGAAATGCTGGACGAGGGCCAGCAAGGCGGGATCAGGCATCGCGCTTCCCCTTTCCTGGGTTCGCGTCCGTGAAGCTCCGGTGATGATGTAGCGCATGGAACAGTGAAGTGCCATCCCGCGGTGCTGGCGATGTGGGCACCGGACATCATGGTTTTGGCTCATGCCGCAACTCGCCGCGCGCGCTTTATATGGCCGACGCCGCGGCCCGGCTCACGGCGTGGCCTTGGAGCCCTCCGCATCCATCGCCTTCTTGGCCGCGAGCGTGAGGAAGCCGGATCTGTTCAGCCCCCGCTCCGCAGCGAAACGATCGATCCGGTCGAGGACATCTTCGGGAATCGTCACGTTGACCCGAACCGCCTTGACGGCTGCTCCCTTCAAAGCGACGAGGATCGCGACGCCGTCGCGGTTCTCGCGATCGGCCATGACGGTCCCAAAGGCGGAGGGTTCAGGGATGATATCCCCATCCTCGACCATGCCTTCGACGTGGAACGCCAGCGCCTCCTCGGCCATCGCGCGAGCCTCGTCGAGGTCCCTGCCCGCCGAAATGCAGCCGGGGAAATCGGGGAACGACACCCCGTAGTCGCTGTCTGCGTCCTTGTGGATCAGGCCGATGTAGTAGCGCATTGGCATCACCTCAGCTTCAGGCCGGCCTGCTTCTCGATGCTGCGCAGCGTAGCAATGGCGATGTCGGGCCGTGGATGGGGGACCGTCACACGCCCCCTCCTGCTGGGGTGCCTGAACTGGACGTGGCTGCCTTCTGGCCGACCCTGACCCACCCGTCGGCTTCGATCGCGGCGATGACGGCACGACTGTTCACGTGCGCATTCGTACACATGGAAGGCTGTCGTTTCAAGTCGCCGAGAGCCGCTCCCCGCGATGCGGCGCGGCTTGACGGCCCTGCAAAAACATGTGGTGAACTTCGCACCGTGGATCAGCTTTGTCCGGCCGCAGCGATGGGCCGCCCGGGAACATCACACGTGAACTATCTTTCGACCCGCGGGACGGCTCCGGTGCTCGGCTTCGACGGGGTGCTGCTGGCCGGGCTCGCCCGCGACGGCGGCCTCTACCTGCCCGAGGCCATCCCGACGCTCGATCGCGCGACGATCGCCGGCCTCGCGGGGCGCCCCTATGCCGAGGTCGCCGAGGGGCTGATCGCTCCCTTCACGGGCGATTGCTTCGCGCCCGGCAGCCTACGCCGCATGACGGAGGGCGCCTATGCCGGCTTCCGCCACCCGGCCGTGGTGCCGCTGAGCCAGCTCGGCGACAACCTGTTCCTGCTCGAGCTCTTCCACGGGCCCACGCTCGCTTTCAAGGACGTGGCGATGCAGTTCCTCGGCCGCATGATGGAGGAGGTGCTGGGCCGGCGCGGCCGGCGCACCACGGTCGTGGGCGCCACCTCGGGCGACACCGGTGCCGCCGCCATCGAGGCCTTCAAGGGCCTCGATTCCGTCGACGTCGTCATCCTGTACCCGCACGGGCGCGTGAGCGCAGTCCAACGCCGGCAGATGACCGGAGTCGCGGCCGCCAACGTCCACGTGGTGGCGCTCGAAGGCACGTTCGACGATTGCCAGGCGATCGTGAAGGCCCTGTTCAACCATCACGCCTTTCGCGACGAGACGAACCTGTCGGGTGTCAATTCCATCAACTGGGCCAGGGTCCTGGCCCAGATCGTGTATTTCTTCACCGGAGCCGTGGCGCTCGGCTCGCCCCGCCGCGCGGTGTCGTTCGCGGTGCCGACGGGCAATTTCGGCGACATCCTGGCGGGCTGGATCGCCAAGCGCATGGGCCTGCCGGTCGAGCGGCTTGTGGCCGCCACCAACGCCAACGACATCCTGGCGCGATGCCTGGAGTCGGGCCGCTACGAGGTTCAGGGCGTGCGGGCCACGCAATCGCCCTCCATGGACATCCAGGTGTCGTCGAACTTCGAGCGGCTGCTCTTCGAGGCCTACGGGCGCGACGCCGCCGCGGTCCGCGGCCTCATGGCGGGCCTCGCGCAGTCCGGGTCCTTCGAAGTCGCGGGCGGCGCCATGGACCGGATCCGGGCCGAGTTCGACGCCTTGCGGGTCGACGAGGCCGGCACCGAGGCCGAAATGGCGCGCACGTTCCGGGACTCGGGCGTGGTGCTCGACCCCCATACGGCGGTCGGGGTCGCGGCAGCGCGGCGGACCCTCGCGCGTGACCCCTCGACCCCCGTCATCGCGCTCGGCACCGCCCATCCGGCCAAGTTCCCCGACGCCGTGGAGCGCGCGACCAGCCGTCGCCCTGCCCTGCCGCCTCATCTCGACCATCTTCTCGGCCGGGAGGAACGCTTCACGGTGCTGCCCAACGACGCCGCGGCCGTGGAAGACTTCATCCGCCATCAGTCCGGCGCGGCGGCGAAGGGCGAGGACCTGGCGTGAACACCAGGATCACCACGCTGCCTTCGGGCCTGCGCATCGTCACGGACGCGATCCCGCACCTGAGGACGACCTCGCTGGGCCTGTGGGTCGGTGTCGGCTCACGTCACGAGACCGAGGCCGAACACGGGCTGTCGCACTTCCTCGAACATATGGCGTTCAAGGGCACGCGCTGCCGCTCGGCTCGCCGCATCGCCGAGGAGATCGAGGGCGCGGGCGGCGACATCAACGCCGCCACCTCGACCGAGCAGACCGCCTATTACGCCCGCGTCCTGCCCGGCGACGCCCCGCTGGCGCTCGACATCCTGTCCGACATCCTGACCGACAGCCTGTTCGATCCGCAGGAGGTCGAGCGCGAGAAGGAGGTGGTGCTCCAGGAGATCGGCGCCGTCGCGGACGTGCCCGACGACTTCGTGTTCGAGCTCTTCACCGAGCACGCCTTTCCGGGCCAGGCGATCGGCCGGCCGATCCTCGGCACGCCGCGAGGGGTGAAGGCTTTCAGCCGCGAGTCCGTGGAAGGCTTCCTCGACCGCCGCTACCGGGCCGACGCCACCGTGATCGCGGCGGCCGGTGCCGTCGACCACGACGCCTTCGTGGCCGAAGCCGAGCGGCGCTTCGGGCGCTTCCGCAACGAGCCGGGCCCGGAACTGCCACCCGCCACCTATCGGGGCGGCGACGTGCGGCTGAAGCGCAGGCTCGAGCAGGCCCACATCGTGATCGGTTTCGAGGGGCCATCGTTTCACGATCCCGTGCATTACGCGGCCCATATCTTCTCGCATGCTGTGGGCGGCGGCATGTCGTCACGCCTGTTCCAGACGGTGCGGGAAGAGCGCGGGCTGGCCTATACGATCAACAGCTTCGATTGGGCCTATGCCGACACGGGCCTGTTCGGCTTCTATGCCGCGACGGGATCGAACAATGTGGCCGAACTCGTGCCCGTGGCGCTCGACTGCATGGCCGAGACGACGACGAGCCTGTCGCTCGCGGAGGTCGATCGGGCCAAGGCGCAACTCAAGGTGTCGATGCTGGTGGCACTGGAATCGTCGAGCGCCCGGGCCGAGCAGATCGCCCGCCAGCATCTGGCCTATGGCCGCACCCTCGACAGCGCCGAAATTCTGGAGAAGATCGACGCCATCACGGTGGCCGACACCCGGGCGGCCGGTGCCGCCATGCTGCGCTCCACCCCCACGGTGGCGGCCATTGGCCCAGTCGGCAAGGTGCCGGGACCCGACGGCGTCGCGGCGCGGCTGGGGCGCGCGAGCAGGCTCTAGCGAGGACATCGAGGCATGGCGCTGTTCCGGCTGGGACCGACCTTCGACGCCGCGAGCCTCGTGCGCGGTGATGGCGTCTATCTCCGGCCGGCCGAGATGCGCGATTTCGACGATTGGGCGAGCCTGCGCGAGCGCAGCCGCCAGTTCCTGACCGCGTGGGAGCCGATCTGGCCGGCCGACGATCTGACCCGGGCCGCGTTCCGCCGGCGCATCCGCCTCCATGCCGAGGAGATGTCGCGCGACGAGGCTTTTCCCTTCCTGGTGTTCCGCGACGACGACAGGCTCGTGGGCGGCCTGACGGTGGGCCAGATCCGGCGCGGCGTGGCCCAGACCGCCACGCTCGGCTACTGGATGGGTCACGGCTTCGCGGGCCGCGGCTACATGAGCCGGGCCGTGCGGGCCGCCGCCACCTTCGTGTTCGCGTCGCTTCGGCTGCATCGCCTCGAGGCCGCCTGCCTGCCCCATAACGAGGCCTCGATGCGGTTGCTCGAGAGCGTGGGATTCGAGCGGGAGGGCTACGCCCGGGCCTATCTCAGGATCGCCGGCCGCTGGCAGGACCACGTCCTCTTCGCCCTGCTCGACACGGACCCGGTGGCGCCGCCGCGGCGGCCGCTGGGGTGATTGCCCTTCTCCTGTTTACCGGAGAAGGTGGCGCGTCGCGGCGAAGCCGCGAAAGTCGCCGGACGAGGGCCGCTGGGGGACGCCCATCGCCCTCCGGCGTCCGCCCTCATCCGACCCGACGTCGTCGGGCCACCTTCTCCCGCTCGCGGGAGAAGGGCAGGCCGCGACACCATCCGAGCCTCCGATGACCCCGGCCGACTTCATCCAGAAATGGGGCGACAGCACCTTGCGCGAGCGCCAGGGCGCGCAAGAGCATTTCATCGACCTGTGCCGCCTGCTCGGCGAGCCGACCCCGGCCGAGGACGACCCCTTCGGGGAGCGCTACTGCTTCGAGCGCGGCGCCGGGAAGACGGGCGGCGGCGACGGCTGGGCCGACGTGTGGCGGCGCGGCTGCTTCGGCTGGGAATACAAGGGCAAGCACAAGAACCTCGACGCCGCGCTGCGCCAGCTCCAGGCCTATGCGCTCGATCTTCAGAACCCACCCTACCTCGCGGTGTGCGACATGGAGCGCATCGTGGTCCACACCAACTGGACCAACACGGTGTCGCGGCGCTACGAGTTCGGCCTCGACGACCTCCGCGTGCCGGCGCGGCTCGACCAGTTGCGCGCCGTGTTCCGCGGCTCGGAATCGCTGAAGCCGAGCGTCAGCCCGCAGGACCTCACGGCTGCGGCGGCGGCGCGGTTCGGCGAACTCGGCAGGCGCCTGCAGGAGCGCGACCACCCCCCACGCGCGGTGGCGCATTTTCTCAATCGCGTGATCTTCTGCCTCTTCGCCGAACATGCCGGGCTGCTGCCGCCGAAACTCTTCACCCGCATGATCAAGGCGATGCAGATCCGCCCGCGGCTCGCGCGGGCACAGTTCGAGGAGCTGTTCGCCAAGATGGGCTCGGGCGGGTTCTTCGGCGCCGACGTCGTGCTGTGGTTCAACGGCGGGCTCTTCGACGACACCGGCGCCCTGCCGCTCGACTACGAGGACCTGAAGCTCATCGGAGAGAGCGCGGCCGAGCACGATTGGTCGCAGATCGACCCCGCCATCTTCGGCACGCTGTTCGAGGAGGCCCTGAAGGCAACGCGCCAGCGCGCGGCCCTCGGCGCCCACTACACCGACCGGGCCAAGATCCTCAAGATCGTCGAGCCCGTCATCGTCCGGCCCTTGACGGCCGAATGGGACGCGGCCGCGGCGGCCATCGGGGCCGCCATGGCGGAGGCGCGCGCCGCCGACGAGGAGCGCCGGCGGGTGATGGAGCGGGTCGCCGCCTCGCTCGACGCCAGCGGTGCCGAGGCCGTGCTGGCCGGCGAGCGCGGGCGCGCCGCCGCCACCGCTGAAAACCTGGAGCTCTTCGAGAACGTCGGAGCGGCGCGGCTGCCGGGTGCTGCCGGACGCGCCATGAAGAAGGCGCAGCCGGAACTCGTCGCCATCGCGCGGCGCCGTCTCGCGGCGGTCGATCGCGCGCGCGATCTCCGCGACGGCTTCCTGTCGCGGCTCGCGTCGTTTCGGGTGCTCGACCCCGCCTGCGGTTCCGGCAACTTCCTTTACGTGGCGCTGCACGCGCTCCGCGACATCGAGCTGCGCGTTCTGATGGATGCCGAGCGGCTCGGCATCCCGCAGGTGGCGCCGTGCGTCGGGCTCGACGCCCTGCGGGGCATCGAGATCGAGCCCTATGCGGCCGAACTCGCCCGCGTCACGCTGTGGATCGGCAACCTGCAATGGGAGAAGAAGAACGGCTACACGGCCTATGCGGAGCCGGTGCTGGCGACCCTCGACGCCATCGAGAACCGCGACGCGCTGGTCAACCCGGACGGAACGGAGGCGGAGTGGCCCGAGGCCGACGCCATCATCGGCAACCCGCCGTTCCTGGGCGGCAAGAAGCTGCGCACGGGCTTGGGCGATGCCGCGGTGGAGCGGCTGTTCAAGGCCTACAAAGGCCGCGTGCCGGCCGAGGCGGACTTCGTCTGCTACTGGGTCGAGAGGGCGTGGCGGGCCGTGGGGGCGCCCCCACCTGGCGAGACGCCCTTCGGCGGCGGCCGCAAGGCCGGGCTCGTCACCACCAATTCGATCCGCGGCGGCGCGAGCCGCAAGGTGCTGGAGCCGATCGCGGCCGCCGGTGCCCTGCGCGAAGCCTGGGCCGACGAGCCCTGGGTGCTGGAAGGCGCGGCCGTGCGCGTGTCGATGATCGGGTTCGGTTGGGGGCTCGCGGAGCACCGGCTGGATGGCGCGGAAGTCGCGCAGATCAACGCGGACCTGAGCGCGGCGGGAGCGGACCTGACGCGGGCGAAGCGGCTCAAGGAGAACGCCGCGATCGCCTTCATGGGCGACACCAAGGGCGGGGCCTTCGACATCCCCGGCGAACTCGCGCGGCAATGGCTCAAAATGCCGTTGAACCCGAACGGGCGACCGAACAGTGACGTGCTGAAGCCTTGGCGCAACGCCATGGACATCACGCGTCGGTCAGCCGACAAGTGGATCATCGACTTCGGTTGGACGATGAGCGAGCAAGAAGCGGCGCTGTATGAGGCGCCATTTCGGCATGTCCTGATCAACGTGCAGCCGGAGCGAAAGCGGAACAATCGAGACCTATACCGGCTCAACTGGTGGAGACACGTTGAGTCCAGGCAGGGCTTAATGCGAAGTATTAAGCCGCTGACTCAATTTTTGATTACGCCGCGAGTGGCAACCTACAGGAGTTTCGTATTTCTGGGGCTGTCAGTTCTGGCCGATTCAGCAACTATCGCCATCGCCCGTGACGATGATACGACTTTCGGCATCCTCCATTCCCGCCTCCACGAACTCTGGTCGCTGCGGATGGGAACTTGGCTCGGGGTCGGCAACGACCCGCGCTACACGCCTTCCACTACCTTCGAGACCTTCCCGTTCCCCGAGGGCCTGACCCCGAACGTCCCGGCCGCCACCTATGCCGACGACCCGCGGGCCAAGGCCATCGCGGCGGCGGCGGCGGAGTTGAACCGCTTGCGCGAGAATTGGCTGAACCCGCCCGACCTCGTGCGGGTCGAGCCCGAGGTGGTGCCGGGCTACCCGGACCGCATCCTGCCGCGCGACGCCGAGGCCGCGGCCGTGCTCAAGACGCGCACGCTGACCAACCTCTACAACGCCCGCCCCGCCTGGCTCGCCATGGCCCACCGGCGCCTCGACGCCGCGGTGGCGGCCGCCTACGGTTGGCCCGCCGACCTCGCCGGCGACGCCATCCTGGAACGCCTCTTCGCGCTCAACCAGGAGCGCGCCGCCGGCCGGTGACGCATTCCAAATTTTCTCTCACCGACGCGAAACGATCAGATGACGAGCCAACGTACGATGTGGGGCATCCATCTGGAATGGCACAAGGTCGCTGACCGGAGGCCGCCCACGGACATCGCTATCGGTTGGGATGCGCTCGGCGACCTATCCGCGCTGCCGCCGTCGCGGGACGCCTTCAAGGCGCGATACGTCCAGGTCTATCCCGACGAGAAGCCCGGGGCGGTTCCTGTTAAAGCCGGCATCCTGTACCGTTTCGCGAGGGAGATGCAGGTGGATGACATCGTCGTGTACCCGTCCAAGTCGGATCGGATGATCCACGTCGGCAAGGTGCTCGGTCCCTATGGGTTCATGCCGAGGACCAGTGAGGGATATCCGCATCGCCGGCCTGTCGCGTGGCTGACCTCCGTGCCGAGGGCTCAGATCTCCCAGCCGGCCCTCTACGAGATCGGTTCCGCCATCACCTTGTTTCAGATCAGCAACAACGCGGAAGAGTTCCTCGCCGCCGCTACAGGTCAGCCCTTCAAGGTCGCCGAAGTCGACGAAGGAAGCGCTGCCGATCTCGGCCTGCAGGCCGCCGAGACAGTCGAGGATTTTATTATTAAGCGGCTCAAGAATGGCGTTACGCCGGAACAGTTCGAAAATTTCATAGCCGAACTGCTCCGCAGCATGGGCTATTTCGTCAGGGTGACGAGTCACGCAGGTGATGGAGGCGTGGACATCATTGCCCACAAGGACGAACTCGGCTTCGAGCCGCCGATCATCAAGGTTCAATGCAAGCAGATCCTGACGACCATCGGCGGCCCTACCGTCCAGCAACTCCTCGGGGCCATCCAGCCCAACGAGCACGCGCTATTCGTGACGCTGGGCGACTACTCGTCCGACGCGATCCGCATCGAACGGGGCAAGTCGAACCTGCGCCTCATCAACGGCACCGACCTCGTCCAGCTCATCTTGAACAACTACGAAAAATTCGAGCCCCGCTTCAAAAGCCTGCTCCCGCTCAAACGTAGCTACGCCCCGAGTGTCATGGTCAGCGACTCGGCATGAGTGGCTGAGCGCGGCGGCACAGGACGCTGCGGCGGCCGAACTCAAGACGCGCACGCTGACCAACCTCTACAACGCCCGTCCCGCCTGGCTCGCCATGGCCCACCGTCGCCTCCGTGGCCGTATGGGTCCGTTCCCAATCGTACATTCATACACGCGCGAACCAATCGGCTTCGATCACGATCCGCTCGCTCATCTCGGTCGTCACGCCGAGCTTCAAGCTCTTCAGCACGTCATAGAGACTGTCGCCCTCGATGAGCTCGAGGAGGCGCACCATCGCGTGTAGCTTCCTTCTTCCTGGACCCGCTGCATAAGACACCGTGATCGCAAGGCCTGCTATGCGTGTCGCGCATGGCACAGCGAGCACCGGGCGTAACAGAACGTCGTTTCGGTCGTAAATCGTGTCGGACCCGTACACGACGCAAGCACTGCCTCCCGCATAGCGAACACCCGGTTCGCGTCGGGAGGTTACCATCAACGATAAGGTCGCGCTGTTGGAGGCTGTCCTGGGACTGAACCGGCTCGCCGACGCCAGACGCCTCGATGTCGAGGCGGCCTTGGCGTTCCTGAACACTCTTCCCGCCGCGGTCGATGCCGAGCTTGGCGAGACGATCGAACATGCACGCCAATGTGTCGCCGCTGCTCCGGGCGGCGACCACAAGCACGAAGCCGTGGCGCGTTACGCGATCAAACGGGTCGCCTTGATGCTGGAGCGTCACTTACGGCAGGCATGAGAGAGCGGAACCCCTGGGATCCATCGGAGCTCCTTTTCCAGGCCCGCCGTAGTCCCTGACGTCTCCGATCGTTCGCACCCCCACTCGAATTCAGGAGCCGCCCTCACTCCACGGTCTCGCCCGGATAGACCCCCCACAGGTTGCTCTGCTGCTCGTAGCCGTCGTAGCCGTCGCCGTAGATGCGGCACCATTGGCCGTCGCAGCGCTTGACGTTGCCGATCACGCCGGACTGCAGGTTCGCCACCACGCTGGCCCCAGCCTGCGGCTGGCTGTAGAGCGGCATGGTCTGGTCCTTCTTCCAGGGCGCGATCAGCGCGGTGCGGCGCCCCGACAGCAGCGAGTGCAGCACCCAGCCTTCGGACCCTTCCGAGTCGCGGATCTTGCGCCAGGTATCGAATTCCGCCGTGATCTCGACCGGCAGGCCGGCACGCTCGAAGATCCAGGACGTGCGGTGGTCCTTCGAGGGGCCTTCGCGCAAGTTGACGCGGTCGGATTTCAGGCTGACGTAGCGCGGCACCGGCAGGCCCGTCATGGGACCTTTCGGGTCGACGACCGCAGCGCCTGCGCGGCCGGAGCCGGACAGCAGCAGCGCGGCGGTGGCCAAGACCGCACCGACTCGGCGGAACCCCCGAAGCTGCCGCATGCCTCTACCCCTTCCCGTCATCGCGAGCGCAGCGAAGCGACCCAGATCGGCGGGCGTGGCGGCTGGGTTGCTTCGCTCCGCTCGCAATGACGGTTTTCGAACTCCCCCATGATCGACCGCACCGTCCAGCATTGCGTTCACCCGATTGCCTTGGCACCGCACCCGATTCCCGTCGTGGCGAAGGCCGAGATGCGTTAGCATCTGGCGCCGACAGGGTTAAGGCGGCGTGAAACCGCGAGGCGCCCACCCTGCGATGAAGCCTCGGCGGGCGCGACCGGCTTCCCCCGCGGGGTCGCGCCGGGGTGGAGAATGGAACCACAACAACCATGGCCAAGAAGCCCTTCGTCGTCGTGACGCGCAAGCTGCCGGAACGCATCGAGACGCGCATGCGGGAGCTCTTCGATGCCCGCCTCAACATCGAGGACGAGGTGATGGGGCCTGCCGCCCTGGCGGCCGCCATGGGCGAGGCCGAGATCCTGGTCCCCACCGTCACCGACCGGGTCGACGCGAGCCTGATCGAGGCGGCAGGCCCGCGGTTGAAGCTCATCGCCAATTTCGGCACGGGCGTCGACAACATCGATGTCGACGCGGCGCATCGGCGCGGCATCGTGGTGAGCAACACGCCCGGGGTCCTCACCGAGGACACCGCCGACATGACCATGGCGCTGATCCTGGCGGTGGCGCGCCGGATCGTGGCGGGCGCGAACGTGATCCCGGCCGGCGAATGGAACGGCTGGGCTCCTACTTTCATGCTGGGCAGCCGGATCGCGGGCAAGCGGCTCGGCATCGTCGGCATGGGGCGGATCGGCCAGGCCCTGGCGCGGCGTGCCGGGAGTTTCGGCCTCTCGATCCACTATCACAATCGTCGGCGCCTCGCGGCCGACATCGAGGAGGGACTCGAGGCGACCTATTGGGACTCGCTCGACCAGATGCTGGCCCGCACCGATATCGTGTCGGTCAACTGCCCACACACACCCGCCACCTACCACCTGCTGTCGGCGCGCCGCCTGAAACTGCTGCGTCCGCATGCCATCCTGGTCAACACGGCGCGCGGCGAGATCATCGACGAAGGGGCGCTTACCAGGATGCTGGAAGCCGACGAGATCGCCGGCGCCGGGCTCGACGTCTTCGAGCACGAGCCCGCCGTGTCCAACAAGCTGGTCCGCCTCGCCAAGGCCGGCAAGGTCACCCTGCTGCCCCACATGGGTTCGGCCACCCAGGAGGGCCGGATCGAGATGGGCGAACGGGTGCTGGTCAACATCCGCGCCTTCGTGGACGGCCACCGGCCGCCCGACCGCGTGCTGCCCACCATGCTGTGAGATGCCGTGACATGCGAAGGGCGGGCGCGGGACGGCTCCGGTGTTTCGAGCCTCGGCCCCCTCGTGCCTCCAAAGCCGCCCCGCGGCGGCGAGGCCGCGCGACCGCCGAGGATCTTGATCATGCACGGCCCGGGATCGGGGCGACATCCATCCTCGACCTCGACGGCCTCGGACGAGACCGCGCCGGGTCGTCGGGGTCGGCCGACCCCTATCCGCCCTCAACCTTGAAGGCGTCCGGCATGCGGTGGAGAGCCGCGACACCTGCGGCTCGTCCTCGCGGTGGCCGGCTTCGCCCCGCATCAACTTGAAATCACCGTCGCGGGCGACCAGCTTTGCATCACCGGCGAACAGAGCCGGGACGGCGAGACCCGTCGGTTTCTGCGTCGCGGCATCGCGGCGCTGATCCGGCGGCCTTTCTGCCGATCGACCTCGCGGCGCAGGCGCCCGACCGGGTCAGCCGGACGATCGTCATCGGGGCGCGGCAGGCGTGAGCCCCCGCCGGTCGCGGAGCCTGGAAGGGCCGCATGGAGTGGGAACCATCATGTCAGAGTCGAAAGCCGAGTCGCCCCTGTCGGCCGATGAATTCGCCCATCTGGGCCAGGGCGACATCGCTTATGTGAAGACGATCCGGTCCGACGAGGTCGCGGTCCTGTTCCCCCAGGCACCCGCCATACAGCCCGGCCTCGACCTGTTCATGCTGCTGGGGGCCGACGGCGTCCCGATCCTGCTCACCGACAGCAAGGACGCGGCGCTGGCCAACGCGTCGGAGAACCAACTGCTGACCGTTAGCCTGCACTGAAGATCACCGCATCGACAGGGTGCTAACCCTCCTACAGCGGCCCTGCGACACGCCGTCCCGTCATCGACGAACCACGAACCCTACACGCGTACTCGCGTTGGCGAGTCCACCGGGCACGGCCCGGCCGGCGCGTAGCGTAAGGGTTGTCCGATGTCGAGTGGTCCCGTAACCCTGGCGGCCGTCAGGCTCCTGCCCTTCATGGCCCAAGGTGAAGCCCTGATCTACGTCGCCTCCGGCGACCATCGAGCCGAAAGTCTGGCTCATCTTCTGACCGAACTGGCGCCCAGCGTCACGGTGGCGTTCCTGCCGGCCTGGGACTGCCTGCCCTACGATCGCGCCTCTCCGTCGCCCGACATCCTGGGCCAGCAGATGGCGGCGTTGCGGCGGCTCGATGCTCACGCGGCCCGCGGATCGGGCGCGGGCGCCGTGCTGGTCACGACCCTGGAGGCCCTGGTCCAGCGCCAGCCGCCCGCCGAGGCCGCGGCCCAGGTGCTCGAGGTCGCGGTCGGCGACGAGATCCGGCCCGATGCCCTGAAAGCCCGTCTCGAGGCTTTCGGCTACCGGCCCCACCATCGCGTCGACGACCACGGCGAGTTCGCGATCCGCGGCGAGGTGGTGGACCTGTTTCCGCCCGGCCCGACGCCCTATCGCATGACGCTCGATGGCGGCCGGATCGCCACCATCCACCCGTTCGATCCCGAGACCCAGCGGTCGACCGGCGCGGTGAGCGAACTGACCGTCGACCCCGTGACGACCGTCGTGCCGCTCGCCGAGGGCGCCGAGCCACCCCGGCCTTCCTCCGGGCTGGAACACCGCCTTCCGGATCATTATCCGGCGCTCCGCACCGTCTTCGATGTCCTGCCCGGAGCCCGGCTGATGCTCGAACCCGAGGCTGCTTCCCGCCTCGACGAGGTCCTGGAACAGGCCGCACAGCACTGCATGGACGCGGCCGCCTCGCGCCGAGCCAGCGAAACGAACCCGCTGCCGGCGGACGCGCTCTATATGACGGCCTCCGAGTGGCGCCACGCGGCATCCCCCCGCCTCGTCGCCCCGCCGGTGCTTGCGCGGGCCGACACGGTGCCCCGTTTCCACGATGGCCCCAAGGCGCGCCAGCGTTTCGCCGCCTTTCTCGATGCCCGCGCCGAGGCCGGTCACCGCATCGTGCTGGCGGGCGCCACGGCTCGCGATCTCGCGGCCCTGGGCAAGGCGGCGAGGCGACCCCTGCAAGAGGCCCGTTCCTGGACCGATGTGGTCTCGGCGCCGCCCGGCGATATGCTGCTGCTGCGGCTCGGGGCCGAGCACGGCTTCATCGACGACCAGGATGCCGTCACGATGGTGTGCGCGGCCGACCTCCTGGGCCACGGACCCCATGGCGCCCATCGCGCCCACCACCATCACCACCACGCCGTGCCGGTGCCGTGGCACGCGGGCGACGGCGAGTTCGCGCTCGGCGACACCGTGATCCACATGGAGCATGGCGTGGGTCTGCTGCGATCGCTGGAGACACTGGCCTCGGACGACATCGAGGCGCGCGACACCGTGCGGCTCGACTACGCCCGGGATACCGACCTCCTGGCGCCGGTCGAGGGGCTGGACCGGCTGTGGCGTTACGGCTCCGCCGGCGACGCGATCCGGCTCGATCGGCTCGGCGGCGACGCATGGTCGAAGCGCCGGCAGCGCATCGCCGGGGAGATTGCCGAGACGGCCCGTGCCCTGGTCGAGATGGCCCGGCTGCGTGACGCGACCGAGGCCGCCGTGCTGACCGCGCCGGCCGCCCCGTATCGCAGCTTCACGGCGCGCTTTCCCTTCCCGCCGACGCCCGATCAGGCTCAAGCCATAGCGGACGTGACCGCGGACCTTGCCTTGGGCCGCCCGATGGATCGGCTGGTGGTTGGCGACGTCGGCTTCGGCAAGACCGAGGTGGCGTTGCGTGCCGCGGCAATCGCGGTGCTGGCGGGCCGGCAGGTCGCGCTCGTGGCTCCCACCACCGTGCTGGTGCGCCAGCACGTGGAGACCTTCACGCGGCGCTTCGCCGACCTCGGCATCGCGGTGGCGCAACTGTCTCGCCTGACGTCGCCGGCAGACGCGACGCTGGTGAAGGCCGGGCTCGCCGACGGATCGATCCGGGTCGTGGTCGGGACCCAGGCGCTGGCCGCCAGCGACGTCGCGTTCAAGGACCTCGGTCTCCTGATTGTCGACGAGGAGCAGCGCCTGGGCACCGCCGAGAAGGAGCGGCTGCGCGCGCTCGGCGTCGGCATCCATGTCCTGACCCTCACCGCGACACCGATCCCGCGCACACTGCAGAGCGCGCTCGTGGGCCTGCAGGACCTCAGCGTCATCGCGACGCCGCCGGCGCGACGGCGCCCCATCCGCACGCTGGTAACGCCCTTTGACCTCGCCACGGTGCAGGCGGCACTGAGGCGCGAGACCGCGCGCGGCGGGCAGAGCTTCGTCGTGGTGCCGCGTATCGAGGGGCTCGACCGCATGGCGGCCTGCCTGGCCGAGGCCTGCCCCGACCTGAAGATCCTGTCGGCCCACGGCCGCATGACGCCAGACGAGGTCGACGGCGCCATGATGGCGTTCGCCGGAGGAGAGGCCGACGTCCTGGTGGCGACCAGCATCGTCGAGAGCGGGCTCGACGTGCCGCGCGCCAACACGATGGTGGTGTGCGGCGCCGAACGCTTCGGCATGTCCCAACTCCATCAGCTGCGCGGGCGAGTCGGACGGAGCCGGCTCCAGGGCTTGTGCTACCTGATGACGGAGGCAGAGGCTGCGGCCGGCGAGACGGCCACGCGGCGTCTCGAGACTCTCGCGGCCTTCGATAGGCTGGGCAGCGGCATGGCGCTGGCGGGACGCGACCTCGACCTGCGCGGGGCCGGCGACCTCGTGGGCGAGGAACAGGCCGGCCATCTGCGGCTGATCGGCCTCGGACTTTACCAGCATCTTCTCGGCTTGGCGATCCGCGCGGCCCGCGGCGAGGCCGTGGAGGATTGGTCGCCCGAGATCCGCATCGACCGGGCCGGTTCGCTGCCGTCCGACTATGTCCCCGAGCCCGAGATGCGGCTCAACATCTATGCCCGGCTGGCGCGCGTGTCGGAGGCCCACGAGGCCGAATCGCTGTCGGAGGAAATCGACGACCGGTTCGGCCCGCCTCCGCCCGAGGTGCAGGATCTACTGACGCTGGCACGGCTCAGGGCGCTGTGCCGCGCGCTCGGCGTGGCCCGGGTCGACGCCGGCCCGAAGGCCATCGCGCTCGACCTCAGGCCGAACGTCGCCGCGGCCGATCTCGTGGGTCGAGCGTCGCCGGGGCTCCGGGATCGACTGACCCTGAAAGGGGCTCGGCTGATCTATGCCCAGCCATCGGGCACGTCGCACGAGCGGCTGAGCCTGACGTCGGATCTGCTGGCAGGGTTTGGCTGAGCGGCTCGGCGCCGTGGGCGCCCACGAGACTGCCCATGGCGGGCGCCACCAGCGGCGTCACGAGGCAGGACCCCCCGCGAAAGGCCACGTCGCCCGTCGCGGCGTCCTCGCCGAGACGGACCGGTAGGGCCATCACACCCCGGAGCCCCGTCGCCTGGCGCCAGCGGATCGCCTCGCGCGGCACGCCGAGCGCGAGGTCGGGGAACCGGCGCAGCAGCGCCGTGAGGGCGATCTTGGTTTCGAGGCGCGCCAGCGCGCTGCCGAGGCAGTAATGGAGCCCGAAGCCCAGCGCCAGATGGCGGCTGTTGTCGGTGCGCAGGATGTCGAAGCGGTCCGGCTCGGAGAACACGCTCTCGTCCCGATTGGCCGCGGCCAGAAGCAGGATCACCATCTCGCCCTTGCGCACCCTCGTGCCGGCGATCTCGACGTCCTCCAGGGCGAAGCGCGGCGTGCCGTGCTCGACAGGGTTGGTGTAGCGCAGGAACTCCTCCACCGCGCCGTCCATCAACTCGGGCCGCTCGCGCAGCATCGCCATCTGGGCCGGATGGTCGATCAGCGCCATGAGGCCATTGCCGATCAGGTTGACGGAGGTCTCGTGACCGGCGAACAGCAGGAGGAAGATCATCCCGATCAGCTCGTCGCGGCTGAGATGGTCGCCCGCTTCTTCGACCGTGATGAGCCGCGTGATCAGCTTATCGTCGGGCGCGCGGCGCTTGAGTTCGATGAGGTCCTCGAAGAAGCGCAGCAGCTTGGGCATGGCGGGCAACCAGCGGATGGCGCGCCGCACCGGTTTGTCATTGACCTCGATCAGCCGCACGACCTGGTCGTGGAAGGCCAGCCTCCGATCCTCCGGGATGCCGAGCATCTCGGAGATGACCCTGAGAGGCAGGGGCAGCGCGAAACTGTCCATGAGGTCGACCGTGCCTCGGCGCGCCGCGTCGTCGAGCAGGGTCTCGACCGTGCCCTCGATCCAGGGCGCCATATCGGCGACCGAGCGGGGCGTGAACACTTTCGACACGAGCCGGCGCAGGCGCGCATGGGCCGGATCGTCGACGCTGACCATGGAAGCGCCGACGAGCTTGATGAGCTTCGGCGCATAGGGTCCACCGAAGCCGAACAGCGGCGTGCGCGTGGCGTTGCGAGGATCCGTCGAGAAGCGCGGATCCTTGTGGGCCTTGAGCACATCCTCGTATCGCGTCACCACCCACCCGGTTCCGCGGGTCGGGATCCGGGCCCGGATCACCGGCGAATGCCGCCTCAACTCGGCGTAATAAGCATAGGCATCGCCCCGGCTGGCGGGGTCCCAACGGACAGCTTTCAAGATGAGTCCTTCTCGGGGCGGCATCCCGGCCATCGACCGTCGGATGCCAAGCCTCAGTTGCACATCACCTTGGGGTTCTTTGCGGCGGAAGCAAGACTGAGCGTCGTGGGGGCAGGCCTCAAGCCGGATGCTCGTTCCCCGGATGCGTCGCACCGAACCCATGCGCCGGGGTTGCCTCCCGCCGCGCCGGCCCGGTCCTACATGCCGTGGAGGACGGTCGCGGTATTGCCCTGCTTGAGGTTGCGGTAGCGCGCCAGCGCCCAGAGCGGAAAGAACTTGGAATAGCCGAGATAGCGCAGGTAGAACACGCGCGGAAAGCCCGTGCCGGTGTAGCGCGGCTCGTCCCAGAGCCCGTCGTGGCCCTGGTGGGCTTCGAGATAGGCGATGCCGCGTCTGACCGCCGGATGCGAGACCTCGCCGGCCGCCATCAAGCCGATCACGGCCCAGGCGGTCTGCGACGCCGTACTGGCACAGGGTCGATAGGCCACGTAGTCGAGCGCATAGCCGGCGTCGTCCTCGCCCCAGCCGCCGTCCGGATTCTGGATCCGGAGAAGCCAGTCGAGGGCACGTCGCACCGTCGGGTGGGTGGCGTCGAGCCCGACCGCATTGAAGCAGCACAGCACCGACCATGTCCCGTAGATGTAGTTGATGCCCCAACGGCCGAACCAACTGCCCTCGGGGTGCTGCTCGGCCAAGAGGTAGTCGACGCCGCGCCGCACGGCCGCGCTGGTCTCGACCGTCTCGCCGAGTTGGCCCAGCATCGACAGGCAGCGCGCCGTGACGTCTGCGGTGGGCGGGTCGAGCAGGGCACCGTGGTCCGCGAACGGGATGTGGTTGAGGTAATATGCCGTATTGTCCACGTCGAAGGCAGCCCAGCCGCCGTTGGTGCTCTGCATGCCGAGCACCCATTCGACAGCCCGATCGATCGCCTCGTCGAAGCGTCGCGTTCCCGTTTTGTTGCGGGCCCGGTCCATGGCCATGACCACCACGGCGGTATCGTCGAGGTCGACGTAATGGTCGTTCTTGTACTGGAAGGCCCAGCCGCCCGGCCTGAGATCGGGCCGCTGGACGGCCCAGTCGCCCTTGA
>JAABUT010001198.1_pt1 | contig 31284 bp, 30 predicted proteins | sample 5559281 | NCBI WGS metagenome assembly JAABUT01 (sample SAMN10711880, study PRJNA513359) | rock metagenome | isolation source: Antarctica rocks | place: Antarctica: Victoria Land, Ricker Hills nord | collected 2016-01-04
TCAAGAAGAAACTCAACATCAAGAAGAAACTTGACATTAAGAAAAAACTTAACATCAAGAAGAAATCTTTTATCAAGAGAAAGTCTCATATCAGTATGAAGTTTCATATACTATGATATGATTTAATTTGCTAACTGATATAAAACTCAGAACATTCAGTTACAGTTTAAACTTCATGTCATCTGCTTTAAATGAATTTGAAAACATTGACAAATTTTAATTCAATAATGAAGAAAAAAATCTATCATCATCATCTTAATATTTCAACAAGATAAATAAACATCACTTTAATAAAATATTAAAGACGTTTATATTTTACAACATTACAATTTCATCATGTTTCAAACTGACTTTTAAAATTATATATTTCATGTTCATATTAATATGAAGATTGTTGATGAAGTTTTCAAAATCATAATAATGATGTTGATGTTAATTCAAGTAAAATGCAAGATCATAATGTGACTTACTCAAAATTGAAATGTAAATGCATATGATTTCAAGTATCAGTAAATGAATTCTCAAATTATCAATTTATTAAATCAAGAAAATAAAGAAAATAAAGAAAGAAGATGATTTACATGTATTACAACATAATGACATTATATTCTTTAATTACAAACTATGCATCTGTTGCAATTAATCTTCATACAGACATGTATATGCTGTTTTGTGTTACTCATAATCATCATATTGTTTATAATCATAAAATTGTATCATTTTAATCATGATGTTGCTTGTACATGTATTCTGTTCTCTGTATTTTACTGCTTATCAATTATACTTATGTTGCAATTATATTAATGTATTTTGTTTCATGTTATCTGTAATTATCATGTTGTTTGTAATCATCATGTTGTTTATAATCATCATGTTGTTTGTAATCATCATGTTGTTTGTAATCATCATGTTGTCTGTAATCACAAAATCACATCATTTTAATCATGATATTGCTCATATATATGTTTTGCTTCTTGTATTCTGCTTCTTGTATTTTGCTTCTTATGTTCTGCTTTTTATGTTCTGCTTCTTATGTTTTGCTTCTTGTATTCTGCTTTTTATATTTTACTTCTTGTATTTTACTTCTTGTATTTTGCTTCTTATATTTTACTTCTTGTGTTCTACTTCTTGTATTCTGCTTCTTGTATTCTGCTTCATACTTACGCTGTAGTCATATTGATATATGTATTCTGCTCTGAGTCACTCGTAATCACTGTGTTGCCTGTATTCACAGTGTCATGTCGCTTGTAGTCATGATGTTTCATCACTCATTTCATGCTTTCGTTCATATTCAATGTGTCACTCAATACTAGAACAATGCATCTACACAGTGTAGATTGATCTAAAGATTGTACTATCTTACAATTTACATTACTAACTACGAACATCAGATTAACATCTATGAGGTGGGTTTTGAATTTTGAGGTAAGTTCACAGCCTCGCTCGCTCGACGTTCGACATTCAACATCTGAGATTTGAGTTATTTCAGTTTGCACGATATGGTCTGCCGTACAAATCGAAATCCTACAAGATCATCGTCATCCCGGCAAGCGCTAGTGCGGTAAAATTATTGTGCTAGCACCTCTCTCTCGTTCTCGGACTCTACCTGAAAATTCTCTCATGTTCAACAAGATGACTACTTCGAAAAGCGATACGACTACAGGATCACTTCGCTCTTTGAAGTTTATCGATACTGGGAAACGCTCGAAGTCACCTTCTTCTTACCGCAAAAAGTGTGATCTTTGCCATACCCCTAGTGACGTACTCGTTCGCTGCCGCATCGACGACACCCTCAGTTGGCACTTCGTATGTACATCAAAATGCTGGAAGGAAGTCTCAGGTGGAGTGGTCGATGGCCCGGACAAGCCCTACTACGTGTATGGTGGCATGTGGAAAAATAAGCATGCAGGCGTCAGTGCCAAAAAACCAAAAAGAAAGACGGGTGTACACATTGAAGACTGGAACGCCTATAACACTAGGTATGTTACGAATGATAAGGTAAGGTATAGTGGAAGAATTTGGGTATGTCGGAAAAGCCATCAAAGCAGTGAAACAAAATATCCAGGTGTAGATTACGCTTTATGGAAGGAAGACGAGCAGAGAAACAGAGTGATTGTAGAGCAGCCATACGACGATGATGGCAACGACAATGCTGAATGAACCAGCACGTCGGCTTAGATAAAGACACAACTTCTTCTAGGCTTTACGGTTTTCGTAATTACGGCCAAGCGGCAGGCAAACTGCAGATATTGCATGATACATTATTTCGTTATTCGGCTCTTACAGGAAACGACGTATAGCCCGAGACCATGTTTCAGTCGATAGAAAAAGCGCGATTTTGGCAAATCTGTCTCAAAATCTTACCGGCTTGGACGTGTCCTCCATCATGCCAATGTCCTGTTCTATTTCAGCGAGCAAGGCCGCCACTGCGGAATCGGCATAGACCTTGATTGACTGAACGTCGTGGCGTTCACTTTTGCAACCGTCTTCAAATTTGTGTGGATTTATTGACGATCTGATGTCATTAACGACCTGCTGCGACTCGGGGTTTCCAGTGGGTGTAAGAGTCAAGGCTGCTGCTATATGCTCCAGTAATCGCTGATGAACTTGCGCCCTACGATTCACTGCCTGTTCTAACTTCATTACCCAGTCGTCTATCGATTTGTCGAGTTCTGCAAGCGCCTCTTCTTGTCTAAGGATACTGTCATGGGAAAAAATCCCCATTCGTGGAGACTTGAGGTACGTTATTATACGAGTGTGTAGGCTTCTCCGGCCTTGGCGAAGACTAGCGTGTGTGTTCTGAAGGATCTCACAACGTTCCTCGAGAAATCGTAGCTCCTGTTATTGTTAGAGGACAACACTCCAAAATTTTCTGATGATATACGCACTTTTGAAAGCTTCGAGACTTGCTTGATTGGCAGTACTTTAAACACTTCTGCCTGCTCATCTGCCTGCTTTTTAAGATACCTTGACTCTTCATCAGGGACTTTACATGGTGCATCGGTGGCTTTGAAGCCACTAGGAATATCCAGAAGCCCCTGACCAACAGAAGGACTTCTCAGCATTGGCCTGCTAAGGCTTCGAATCAGCGAGGTGTCTCCTCTCTTCATGGGCCTTCCTCGGTCGATGACAGATGCCTCCGAGATTCCCCTATGATGCCACAACTGGGCTTTGACTGCCGATGGGGGCCTCTTGCTTGATGTGCTCCTTACAGGAAGCGGGTATGCGTTCCTCTGGTGGCTTGGTGCGCTCTTGACAAGAGACGCTTGGTCCCAAGGTGCAGTTGGAGCTGTTGATTTCTCGGCACTCGTAGTCTGTAGCAGACTCAACGAGCTATTGCTATCCTGAGCCATGCACAGTTGTCCTGCTGATGTATTGATGCCACTTGATGGAGAGGCTCCGGTATAGGTCGTTGACGTGGAACTACTGGCAGAATGTGGCAGCTTCTTCGAACGCGGAGATGCCCTGCTTTCAGTTCTGGGGGATTTCGGAGGAACTTGTGGCCGTGTATCATCTATTTCTTTACGGCTCAACGATGTCCAGGTATCCAAGGTCTCTTGCGGTAGAGTACTAGAAGGGATCACTAGCGGTGCTAGTTCTTCCCAAAGATTCCTCGAACCTACCCTTCGTATTGCCTTTTCCGGATGATCAGCGATGTGCAAGGCTTCCGAAACATTTCCGGCGCTGGCTTCTTGATAATTTGCCTCTCGAAGCAATGTTCTTTTGCGTTCTGCCGATGTGCGCCGTAAGGTCCTTTCAGGCCCGCTTTTAGATCTCTCAGAGTTGGGCTTCATCGGATGGTGACCGGGTATTGTTGCTGTTGATGTTAGTCTTCGACAGCACAACTAGGTACCGGACTACTACATACGTGAGTCCAGTGAGCTTTCCTGGACAGTGGTCATAAAGCCCGGTACGCTGAGCTTTTTTCTCCTTGGAAGAGCTATTTCCCGCTTCTTTGGACTTCCGTCTGCACCCTGGATGGCGTGGTTCAGGCCATAATTTGGCGCAGTCGCTGGCCGCGGAATATTCTCCGACAGTAAATCCGCATCGAGCCTTTTGTTTTTTTTTGCCCGGGATTTGCTCCTTTCAAACATAGACCACGTTAAAAAGCCGCCTTCTACGCGTCTAGCTGGATGATCATATTCTCCTTTGCCCGAACGATTCTCCGCGTAATTTTCAAAGCCTCCGTGCTGGGGAGCTTTTAGCGAAGCTCAGCAAGGATAATGATCAAGGAAGTGCGACCTACACTGACTAGAGTCGGGGCTATCCAGAAGTTCAGGGTGTCGTTATCTGCATTCGTGGCGTTCGAGGACGTCTGTCGAGTAATCCAATTGCTCAGATTCTCCCCTCTCTTGGGGTAGATTATGTCCTTCATGCCGGCGAGTGTCCAAGGGCTAAATAGCCTGATACCTTAGGCCTCGTGGCTTGGTGAGATGACAGTCGATGATATGTCTGTCAAACGAGGTAGTCGAGCTAAGACTTGGCTGACATGTTGAATCTTATACAGGTCTCTTTGTTCCAAATATGTACATACGGTGCCTTCCTTAACATCGGCAGGTTGGATGCCTAACATAGGAAGCCTGTGCTTATTTGCATTGAACGAACAAGACCCCACTAGCTCAAATACCGTTATCAGACAAGATCCTCCGGGCTGCAGTTGTCTTGCAGCTAACGTCATGGATTCTATGTACATCCATGCAACCTTTTCACGACGCTGGCCGCAATCTCATGGACCCTGAAACGGCACCCGCGTCTTCAAGTCGTTTTGTATATGGGTATAGTATATTGCTACAATTACAAGTTACGTTTTCAAACCATAAACGAGCCCCGCAACATTATCACCGACGAATACTCTCGTACAGTCTTGGCCTTAGCACTACCTCCTGTCACAACAGGACGGAGAGCATTGCTCTCTTTTTCTAAAGGAGGTAGATCGATGATGTCGTTTACATATGAAGACTTGAATTTTTTTTCTTCGAGTGAAGAGTTTAGGTGAAAGCTTCAGAAGACACGCTCTAAATCAACAAGGGTGAAGATAACCAAGAGCTTGATTCAATCACAGGAAGTGGGGCCGCAACGTGGTCCGTAAGCTATCATACCTTCGTTGGTTAGCAGTCTGCAGGCTTGAGGGTCATGGTTGAGACACAGAGCGGGACCAACCTACCTTACCTTCTCTGAAGACTGGTGGTGTCGATCATTGGTTTCAGTCTAACCTTCGATGCATGAAATTACTCCGCGCCGACTCGGTTGATTACATGAAATGTGGATGAGCACATCAGAGTTCGTGAAGCACCTAGAAGCTGCAGAGGTAAGACAAGATACTAGCTGGCTTCTTTAATGACGGATTCGATTGATCCTTTAATAAAGGAGGAGCCTTGGCGTTTGGGCCACAATGTGATGCTCAGAATTTCGATTCGGAGTCCATCAATACAGCGGTTGTCTTCGTTAGCAATTATATCCTGAAGCACTCGACGTTCTTTTTACCTTAGAAGATTTTAAGGATCAATCCAAGGTTGGTTACTCAAGTATACTACTACTCCGGTCCACTTCAGTGCCAAAAGAGGCCGCATGGAATATGAATCACACTGGCCGGAGAGGCTCCTACGACAAAGTCTCAACCTCATTTTCGTCGTCTTTACTCGCTAGGGCATTGGCCAAAGATCGTGGCGTTCGACTCTCCCGGATCTTCCACGTGAGAGCCCTGTCTCACATTGGCCACGCAAATTTTCCCGAATCCTGCCCCAGCCAGTAGTTCAAGTGTGAATTGTCTGTTAATCCTTTGGGGCTGATAGCAGAACAAGCTTTACCAAGCTCCGGATACAGGCTATACGATTATGCGCTCCAACCGTCTAGATCCCGAGCTATTAATTAACATCGCCTTCGAATCCGATTTCTTTGAAATTCTCCGAGAGGTCACGAATATGCAAGTCTTGCGGATGGCCCTACGCTGCCTCCAAGCTTATCGTTTGTCGCATTTGGTCTTATCATGTGCTGCACGAATGGAGGATTCGACTGCTGGCAGCCGTGATGTGTGGTTGGATTAATTCTGGTTGGTAAGGGTAATTGCATGTTTTGAACTTTTGTTCTACCTTCATTTCTTCCAGTGTCGCTCACAGCCAAGGCTTCGCGAGGTTGGATACCGCGGGCACAACTGTTATCTAGAGCTGCTTTGAGCTCCAATACATATCACGAAGAGTTGCAGGTCTTGGAGATAATGCGCCCGCCCGGGATGTTTTTGCACTGTGCGCTCACCGGTCTACTGCGCCGGTGAGACGCACAATATTGATAGTACGGCCACTGTGATACTCCTCCACCAACTTCCCCATTAGACTCAAGGCTCCGTGATTGGTCGTGTACAGTTTTCTTGGATCAAGCAAGGCACTTGAAATACATCAATCGGACGATGCAATCTGCACGGCTGGAGTGGTTCAAGGTTCCGGCCAATATGTGAAACTTGGGGTGGGGTTCGTTCGTTTCGTCCCGTGTTATGCTGTTAGACGCATGAAAGAATAATGAAGCTTAGCGATGTTCCGCCTGTCACGTTGGGAAACCGTGAAAAGTACGAAAACCTCGTGGCAACAAGCCTAGTTACATAACTCGACCTTCAACTACGGTGCGTGTTAGTAGTGGTGCTACGACTAACGAATCGGATCCTGTACCGACACGCCGCTCTCGCGCCTGTCTCCAATCCTCTGTCTTCTCTGTTACTCTACGTGATAGGCCATTAGAAGGATCAGCCTTTCACACCATTTCGAAAATGTGGCGTGAGGCCGATCAGATGACTCGGTTTGATAACCCTAACAGAAAGCTGCAGAACTGCTACAACAATCATCACAACTACAACAATAATAAGTCTAGAATTAAAACATCGCAATGGCCATGCCGATAGGGTGTTAGGGGCCTAAACAGCAGCTAAAGATTACACAATTGGTTTTGGATTTCCAGCAATGGCATGTTCTTTCAAACCATAGTTGTTCAGCTACCAACCTTGGGTTTTTCAACGTCAAATTCCCTGTTGTTCGTTTCTCATCTTGAACTCCTTGGATTCTGGAATGGTCATGTCTTCCTGAGAACAAGCAATCATGTCTTCTGCCAGTCAAAAGAGTTGAGCGTCTTTGGTCTTCCCGCTGTCAATCTTACACTGTCATCGATCTGTCGAATCCCAGTATTCGATTAGCCTGCAAGAAGCGTAATACGTTTCCCAGTCCGGTCAAACATCAGCCAAAGCGCGTGGACTTGGCAAAGGTAAGTTCATCTTTGTCGATGATGCCTAGATCTCCTTTCCCTCGTTTTTCGAAACATTTCAGATTCATGCTCATTGTTCAAGGGCTCAGGCGTTTCCCGTAATATCCTACTTCTACCACCTTGATGAACATGAGAAGTGTACTAACCGAACACATCGTGAAACGGTAGTGTCAATCCTAAATAGACGGCATTGATGTGGAAATCAGCTTCACAGATGGCAACATCGTGAATTGGGTACTACTCGTGGTTCATACTTGCTGACGGGTGGAGAAATGTCACTAGGAAATTTTCAAACGCCCATCGAAAGATCTCTGCCTCGGCATTTCGATGAACTCCCCACAAGTTTGCCTGGCCGGACAAGCTACGTTTCTTCGCTTTTTGTCGCTAGAACGTTGGAATCTTATATCCAGTTTAAGTGCATACGGATTTTTGGTTGCTAGTCGAGCGGACTCCGACTTGTCTTGGGTAAAACAGCCTGGGGAGACTTGCAATCGAAGACTTAATTGCTCGAGCTTTGTTGCGTACGAATGAGAAGTCTTCTGCGTTGGAATTGTCTTCAGGTTCGAAATAATCTCTTCCAGAGACTTTGACGATGCGTTAACAAAGCTGTGGTCAAGCATATCCTGCGACGAAACAGGCGCATGCGATCCCTAAAAACAGCAGAATAGCAATTGCAGAAACAGGAAATGCTTTTTTTTCGCTCGTTCAAGAAACAAGGCTCGAGAACATCCGCGCGTCAATTGAGCATTGACCGTCCGTATCTAAAACATTTTGGCATCTTCTGTTCATATCACTACTGTCAGTCTCCAGAGAGCTTAGGATTGCTCTTTCGAATACGAATACTGAAAACATGTTACACACGTGATGCGTCCATGGGCTCCAAGCTTTCTGACTGACGAATTAGCCTCTGCTGAGCAAGGGCGATAACTCGTCCCACCATCTTCCATGTGCCTCTAGACACGGCAACACCACATCTTTCAACTATCAACTGTCAACCGCTTTACTCCTCAAATTCGAACACCATTCTATAAAACCACCATCTCTTCTATCCCTTAAACCGTCGTTAAAGCTGCCATCCCAGGTATAGGGCCACCTTACCTGTTAGGGTACTAGGGAGCCACGGGAGATGACTAACCAGGCCAATAGGGACCTAGAGATTAATATCTAGATTTCCTAGTGCGGGGTAGAGAAGCTGTGCGGTAAACAAATATTTTGGTGGGGTGCCTAAATAGGCTTAGCTTCGTTAATCCTGGGATGGCAGCTTTAACGACGGTTTAAGGAGTGCTTGACATTATTAAGCTCGTCACTGAGCTGTTCATCATTTTAATGCGTACGGTTTGTATGATACATTTTTCTTACCGTTTCCTTACGATACCAGCCGTCCCAACCCAAATGTCGTATCCTCAAACACCTCAACATACAAACGAGCCAGACCAACCGACACAGACAACCACCAAGAAGACGACATGCCGTACAACACAGCTGATACTGACTTTTAGTTGCCTGACACTGACGTGCCGCACGTGAGTGTAAAAGGTAAATGAAGAGATGTCATCATGCTTAAAGCAAGGCGTTGTGAAACACCTAAGGTTCCAGTGAGTAGTATCTTTATGAACAACGTTAGCTAAGTGATTTTGATTTACCCAACTCAAATTAGTATCATAGCCGATTCAGATGCAACACCACAATGCGGTGTCCACCTCCTGTAGTCATAGTGACGCTTGAGGTACTTCGCACGATACAATAGATAATAACATTTCAAGCAGTGGGCACAAGGTAGCAAGAATCGCAGATGGAGACAGTGTTGGCTATTGGGCCTATCTACCGCAGAATTGTTCGAAGATGTCCACGAGATTTCACCACCTGATACGTTTGAAGATAATTATTGCGGCATTTTTACCGATGTATTACCCGGGGTGGTCATTGCTTGCTACATTCGATCTAACACAGCCTCTCACCTCGAGCCCTCGGTTGAGAAGAGTAAGCCCTAGTTTGATCAAGCACTATCATCGGCATGTAGAAGCGAATCCATGATTACGGCTTATTTTGGCTCTGAGAGGGTTGCAGTGTTTTTGTTCGACCTCTTCAGATCAGCATCCTCCCTCTCAATAACAATGGTGCAACCACTTTTCTTATCACCAGATGCGTGAGCAGCAGTTGGATACATAGGTGTATTCTGGTCGCAAGATGCAGGTACTCTATAATCAACTCGGTACTGCTTTCAATCCACTCGGTCCCACAGGCTCAAGCACTGGTCTTGACAACGCCAGCATGTGGTCTCAACCCTGCAGGTATTTTGGGTACCCGCCTGAACACCATCTTTGCACGATTAGCTTCCTTTACCAATTCTGAATTCTTAGTTGATGACACCGAATTGAATATCACGAAGGGTAGCGTACGTTAATTTCATCCCTTCCAGCATCACAATGAGATCTTTGTCCTAATTGCATCGGCCCCTGTTCCCTCCTTTCAATAGTCTACCCACCTATTCCGGAGTAAACCACGCCGCCTCAGCCCCTAAAGGCTCCCTTGGCCATTATTATATACCACAAAACCGACTGCACAACAAGCCCGTGTACCGATACAGCTCACGTGTGTGACATGGTCCCTTTCGATTCAAATGCTTTCATTGAATTTTCTTCATTCAGCCCCAGCATTGACGGGACAACACTTCTTGCTCTACATCTCATCATGAACTCCAGATAAGGGAGAGAAGTTGGTGAGTTGAAAGGTGATGACGAGGTAGACTTTTGGATTGATTGACACTTTGAGTATAGAAATTCAAGATGGATCGGATTTCAAGTGTCCCTTTTGTCCATTTCTTCTGGTTCGCATCAGCTTTACAATGAACTTTCGAGTCAGTGCTTGTATTGTTTCCGGAACAAGATGAGTTCCACTGTCCGTTTCGACATCTCTACGAAGAGCGGTTATTGCTCACTGACATTGCACACCCCCTGTTGCATAAGACACCTAGTTCGTAGTTGATGACAAGCTTCGGAGTGTGTATACGAAGTAATCAGATGGATTGATATGATTTGATTTGACATGCCTGTGGCATTAGAGTTGCCAAGTGCCAAGACTTACACAGCCCCATTAGAGTACGTAGCACCTTACCAGGATGATCACCGTCATCCCGTCGTGAATAATGATACTGAAGTAGGTACCTAAGCCAATAGCATTGGATGTCTTGCGTCCAACAGAGTGCCTCCGCGGTCTCTCAGCATTGTGTACTCCACCGCACGCATACCATCAATCATCCTTCTCTACACAGGACCGAGGACGGAGGTACCCTTAGAATATAACAATTGGTACTTACTCTCTGGTGGCCGACTTCAATTGATCGTTTGATACCGGTTGCAGTACGCAATATCCAATTAAGGATCCTTTGTTCCGCTGTCCGCAACCAAAACATCTCGCGTGCCAAGCGCATCTGCCCGCCTTTGTTCAACTGAAAGACTCTTGGTACTCTTGGTAATCTTGGTATTCTTGGCGATTATGTGTAAGTGCCTCAAACCTGTCTAGTTTGCCTCTGACTGCGCATGGACGATGTGATGGCCTTGGCGATTCACTACATCCTTCCCACATCCTGCACTTCCGAGAATCCATAAAGAACTACGCCACTGCCTGTTCTGTTCATGAATGCTAACTCTTCACTACGATGGAACAAATAGCTGCCTCGAAATTGCCCTCTCGTTTCAGACGGACTGCTTCTCATGACAGATCGCTCCGGATGCCGAGCAATGACGTGCACCGAGAGGACAGCAACGGCCGCTTAGAGCCAATCACAGAACACACTTCGCTCCTACGGCATCCGATCGAGCATTTCCAAAGGCATCCTCTCCAAAAGGACGACAGGCCATGGGTCCGCTACCCGGCAAGCGCTGCATACAATGTCGGATCTGCCACCTACAGAATGCTGGTTTGCAGTTGGGCCAACGTGTTCTTGGTGTTTGTTCCGCTGGGTATAATATCTGGCGCGCTTGGATGGAATCCCACTGTGGTCTTCATCCTAAATTTTTTCGCCATTATCCCCTTGGCTGGACTACTGAGTTTTGCGACTGAAGAAATATCACGAAAAGTGGGACAGACACTGGGTGGACTGCTCAATGCAACTTTTGGGAATGCTGTGGAACTCATTGTGAGCTTAGCAAATTTTAATCCAGGAGCATGACTGCTGACCAAGGGCACAGGTTAGTATTGTGGCATTGAAACAGGGACAGATTCGAATCGTGCAGGCTAGCATGCTAGGATCTATTCTATCGAACATCCTCTTGGTTCTTGGCTGCTGTTTCTTTGCCGGAGGCATCAAGTACCACGAGCAACATTTCAATTCCACGTAATAAGAAAAAATTGGTCTATTCTAAAAGAGCAGTGCTAACTCGAAGATCTGATAGTGTCGCGTCAACCATGTCCTCTCTTATGGCAGTATCATCGGCTTCCTTAATCATCCCAGCAACCCTATATGCAGCAATGAAGCAATCAGGTACCTCTGAGGACAAAGAAAAAAATGTTCTTGATCTTTCGCATGGCACCGCTGTCATCCTCTTAATCCTTTACGTTCTTTACCTCTTCTTTCAACTCAAAACTCACCAGGATCTCTTCGACGAGGAGCAAGGGGCTGAGAGCGAGGAGGACCAAGAGGAACCCACCTTGACTCCCTGGGCCGCTGGCGCAGCACTAGTGGTCATCACAATTGGGGTTGCGGTCTGTGCCGAGTTCCTCGTTGATAGTATCGACTCGATTGTCGAGACGGCCAGTATCAGCAAAACGTTTATCGGCCTAATTCTTCTCCCAATCGTCGGCAACGCGGCAGAGCACGTTACAGCAGTAGTAGTCTCGATGAGAGACAAGATGGATCTCGCTATCGGAGTCGCCATTGGAAGCAGCATGCAAATCGCGCTCCTTGTCACGCCTTTCCTAGTTATTCTTGGGTGGATTATTGGCGAGCCGATGACGTTGCGCTTTGAGGCTTTTGAGACGGTGGTCTTCTTCCTGAGCGTGCTCATTACGAACTACCTCATTGCCGTACGCTGATCCCCCTGACTCGCCGCATCTGTGACTAACAGGGATCTAGGATGGCAAATCGAATTACCTCGAAGGGGCAATGCTACTTGGCATGTACATCATCATTGCCCTGGCGTTTTATGTTTACCCAGATGATGCAGGAAATGCTGGGGCAACTGTTTGGGATTTGTTCTCGAAAGGCTCGTGAACGGATTTCTTTGGTGGCGTTTCGGATTGGAACTCGAACCGCTTATGCACTTACGTGGCTCACACATAGCCCCTGTACAGAACGTAGTTTTCCTCAGCGAAAAGGGTCAGAATTCGTTGTCGCGCTTGGTGGCCTGGTTGGAGTTATGCTCCGAGGGTGTGAGTTTCTATGTACATACTTCCGGCATAGGGCGCATGATGATTGAGGTTCTTGATTGCCTAAGAAATATGATATGGGTGGGCTTTCTTTTGGAATTGATAAGAACGTGTCTTTTAGCATTGACAATGGTACTACAGTAAGAGGGTCCGACAAGCAGCACCGCCCCAAGACCTAAACATCCTACGGAATTTCTCCCCATCCCAGCCTCTACTTTCCCCCCCCATCGTCATCAACGGATGCGAAAAGTCAGTGAACAGCTGATTGGTTTTTGTAGAGATGTTCAGATGGACCGAGGGACGAGTTGTGTTCTATGGTGGTACTATCGCTGTTGCAACTGGTTCAATTCATTGTGCAGAGCGGAGTTGATCAATATGCATTATCTTGGTAGCTAAATTGCTACTCGACGTACGTAGTTTGAAAGCTGGTCGCTTCTACAGTAGCCTATCTGGCTTCCAGTGCTCAATTGGATGTCGACTTTCTGCATCCTCCCCCCCCCCAACAGAGTTTCGACATCACCACTTCGGCACAAACATTGGTGTATCCCGCTTCCACTTCTGGTAGTCCTTCCGCTCCCCGTACCGCTTGTCGTACTTGCCCTCGCTCATGGGCACGCCGCTGACTTTGAGGAGGAGGAACGTTACGAATGCGGGGCTGATTGCTGCCATTGAGAGGCCTAGGATGCGGCCACTCATGCCTCCGCTGAGACCCATGCCTACTTGGCCGACGTTTCGGACGAGAACGCCGCCGGCCATGACGGCCATGCCGGTCCAGAGGGTGGCTTCGCCGAAGTAGTTGGGGTGGCGGGATTTGCTCCAGAGGCCGCGGGTGAGGAAGTCTTCGTTGTGTTTCTTGGTTTTTTTCTCTTGCACCCACTTGTCTTTTTGTCGATCGGCGATGACTTCGAAGCTGAGACCGCCGACGTAGAGTAGTATCCCCAGGATATCGGTCAGAGCGATTGAGGCCGGGAGGGTGCTGAGGAGGGTTGCGGGGATGGAGTTGAGGGCGAGGACGGGCATGAGGCAGAGAGTTACCCATGTTGCTTGCGCGAAAAAGGCGCCGCCGAATTTTAGGGGTGAGCTGCGTATCGAATCGAACCGCGAATCATGCCCGTCCTGCGAGATCCGCCGGAACAGATAGCTCCCCAGCCTTGTTGCCCATATGCTCACCGCCGCACTCAGCACCACCTGCCTCCAATTCACACCCGCGCCAGCCCTTCCCATCAGCGCCCCCAGGATACTCGGCCACGCGGGTTTTGCATGCCCGGCAGCGGATGCGGCAGCGCGGGCGCGGAGGGTGGGTAGGTAGAGGGACAAAGCAGTGCAGGAGAGGTAGGTGAGGGAGCCGGAGAGGTCGTAGAAACGCTCGGATTGGGCCGCGATGGAGGGGAGGGCGGTGAGGCCTTGGAGGGTGTAGGCGATGGTGATGGAGGGGAGGAGGGTGCTGAGGAAGGGGGTGCGGAAGGTGGTGGCGTGGAGGAGGGTGGAGAGGAGGGGCATGGTGGAAGTGAGGGGGTGGAGGTAGGTTGAGGGATTCAAGTAGTGGGTGAGCGGTGCAGTGAGCTTTATGATTGGGATGAGTGTTCACATGTTGGGAGAGCTGAGGGTTGGAGTGACGACATTGAACATTGATTTTCGGAGAGTCGGAGGGATGATTCCGCCGAGATCCTGGTGGCCCGTGCAGGCGTGCTCGATTTGGACTTTCCGCGTTTCAGGGTTCAGGGTTTGGCGCTTCGAAGAAATGGAAAACGTGTTGCTTTTTCATTTGGATGTGGCGACCTCGATGTTGATATCAGGCAATCAACCTCCGCTGAAGAAACAAGCGGATATCCAACCCCTGACTCCCAAAGCTGAACTGCTCTGAATCAGCAGCATTGGCTATCTAAGCTATGATCGAAACGGTCAATTGACCTCCAAAATGACAGCTACAACTATCCTCCCTGACAGCGAGGACGACTGGGACGTATCACGAGCCTGGGCCTGGAGTTGCTGGAGCCGTGATTTCTCCGATGTGACTGAGATTGGACCGCCTTCTTACGATTTCATTCGGATATGGCAGAATGATCCTGTAAGCCACTATTCGATTGATATATTAGTAATCTGTTTGACACAATGTACAAATGGAAAATTGCTTACCTAGACAACTTTGGAGAACGAAATCCCAAAGAAACGTCCGGCTCGGCCACCAGACTCTCTAGCGGTTCGGTGGGCTAGAGAATTATCGAGTGAGATTGCGTTGAAGAAGTTAAGAGATACGGAAGAGAGGGATCTGCTTCCTGGTCATGTCGTTTTGCTGTGAGATTGTCTTGATGGCTTCGGTGCCCTCGTCGGAACGATAAAGTTGTTGATGCTTCGCAGCGTAGCAATGAAACCTGACGAAGAGCCTACTGAGCCTGAGAAGGTCCCTCTTACGTCAAGCGGCGGAGGATCACCCTTTGGAAGGATTCTCGACTTTCTAAGCATTGATCGGAATTTTCGGTCTACTCTGTATAAGTCGCTTCCTGACTACCATGACTATGAGTTTAATGATGGATTCTGTAAGATATAGCTCTTTTTTCGGGGCTAGGTAAACCCTAATCAGTACATGGGGGTTCTAATCAATATTCTGTCACAGGCTACCAGTTAAAATTTCCAAATCTTTACAGAGGGGAATTTGCACTTGCAGCCTGGTTCAAGGGCAATTTTGAAGACCTTCCTCAGTATCCTCACACTGGACAGATGAACGCCCTTGTCCTTGGGCTTTCAGAATCTCAACTTTCGGATGTTTTCGTCAAATTGACCAAGGCAGAGTCTACCGTTTTGAAGACGGAGAATGCAGCTCCCTCAATTGTCATCCACCCTTTCATGCTGATTGCAGCGATACTGGATCGCTTCTCGGAGGAAGATGGCATGTTCATCAACAAAAGCATCGATAATCTGAAGGTGCTGCAGCAGAAGATCAGCACCAATGTTGCCTTGAGCATGGGAAACCTCAGTATTGAGTTGAACCAGCTTAGCTCGGATCTGCGTGCAATTCAGATGGGAAATGTCTATATGCAAAGCTTGGCAAGAGTGATTCTTGCTTCGTATTGTACGGTTAACAATAACAACGGTAGTAAAAATCAATCAATGCGTGACCTGGTAGAGGGAATGAAAAATGCAGAGGGTGCTTCGGATCAATACACGGATGACGGCGCAGAGCAGCCCCTTACAACAGGCTTGAGCTCTGTGAAGCAGCCATGGTCACCCTTACTCGGACAATTCACTCACATCATAAGTGACCTGGAAGCTTTACAGACCCGATGCGAGGACCGAAAGTTCGATATAGAATGTCTTCAGAAACAGATTGATATCAATCTAAATGTGGTGAGTGACAATCTCAGTCCCCATTTTGACTCGTAACTGATTTCTTCAAGGCATATAATCTTCTCTCGCAAGAAGAAAACAGGTGGAATCGAACAATTTCTCAGCAAATGGCAGCGGATAGCAGAGCTATGCATCATATAGCGATAGCGTCAAAGGATATTGCTGAGGCGAGCAAAAGGGATAGTTATGCTATGAAGACTATTGGTATATCTTTCTTACTTACTTCCCTCAAAATTCAATCATTTTGTCTCCACATCGAACCTAGCTTACAGTTCTAGCGATCCTCACCACCATCTTCCTGCCCGGCACATTCGTCGCTTCCCTCTTTAGCACTACTATGTTTAACTTTCAATCCTCCCCAGTGCAGGTCTCCAGCGCCCTTTGGATCTACTGGGCAGTCACAGTCCCCTTGACCCTTGTAGTCGTTGGGGTGTGGCGATTATGGTTGTATCTCCGCCATCGACATTTGCAGCTCGAGACAACACTGGGAGTGGATGAAGAGAAAACTATCAAGGGCGACTGAGCCATTAGGCTGCAAATTTCTTTCTACCAGGTAGTCTACAAAAGCAGGGGGATGGTTCCCATGATGTCCTGGAACATTAGTCCTCTAGGGTTGGCATCAACGGCTCCCAGGTTTTTGCTAGAAGGGTTTGGCCGTGAGACGCCTACATGACTGACCAGCGATGCGCGATCCCCAAGAAAGAACCCTCCTATCCACGACGCGGCCCTTCTGGGGCTAGCAGTCGAAGGGATCAGAGCTTCGTAACGAGGCAGTGTACAAAGCACCAGACGAGTGTCCGTCAGGATACTAACCGAACTGAATGGGCTCGGTCCAACGCAATCGCCGAACCAGCGCACCTGCTCAACCTTCCACAAGCGCTAGGGCTAAAAGACTCCCATCTGTTTTTCCCATGACCACAGATCCGTCCGGACCCTGTGAGTCAGAAAGCCTTTGCTGAAAATATTCATCCCAAGACCCATGTTAGCATTAATCGGGAATCAAGAATTGGGGATCCGCTGCGTGCTCCAGCGAGAGCCACCGCCCAATTACAGATGCTGATCAAGCTTTGAAGATCATGATAGCTACGCCCAGAGAAACGTCTTAGCGTCGATCTGCCCTCGAGATATGAGAACAAGGTGGCATTAACCAACGGCGAATAGTCGGGATGCCTCCACGCGACTGTCGTCCCCGGCCCCCCCTTCTTTGTCAGCATGCCGATAGCATGGCCGCTGATGGCGGGGGAGGCGAGCCCCGGGGCCATGCCAGGGGTGGGGGTTGATCGGGCGTTGACTGTTTGGGGGTAGGCGCTTGATTTCAGAGTTGTGGGTGAGGTGGGGTTGGTGCTGGATTTTATAGTGGCGGTGGTGATGAGGTGGAAGGGGGGGGTGATGTCGGAGTCTGAGAGGGAGAGGGTGGGGCTGGAGGCGCTGAGGGTGATGCGGATGGTTGCTAGGGGGTGGGTTTCGCTGGGGGTGGGAGGGTTGTGAGTGAGACGGGCTTGTGGGGTGGAGGGGGAAGGGGGAGTCTAACGGTGGGTTTTGCTCAGGTGGCGTTGTGGGTGGAGTGTCTGTCATGCCGTAGAATTTTCCGGTTTGGAGGACAAGATTGTTGGAGAGGGAGACACGACATGTGTACCATAATGGAATGAGTGGTGGCCTTTTTTCATAGAGCCTTTCTTGTTTTAGCCTATTGCGCAGCTGAATTTATCCGAAACTCGTTCTCGATGCTCTGATTGGGGGCGGAGTATGCTCCAAGACGAGGGATCAAAGCCTATGATGCATTTCTAGATAATAACAATAGCCAACGTAAGGGGGTTGCACCTGATAATGGTACTCGAGAGGGCGCGTGGCTGAGTGAGTGATCCATATGTCAAGTTCATCACCTCCCCTGCGCTCGTTTTACAGCTGCAGCCAAACCTTTTAACTGGTGTCAAGACACGGCGTTTAATGACAGTGCCAATATCTTGAAAGCAGCCGAGAGGTTGAGTAGTCGAGTGTGTGTAACGCTGAAGTGGACACACTTGCTAACCACGCCGTTAACGATGGTCCTTGCTCTTTGTATGTCATTGCTGTACTAAAAGGACTTCATTTTCCGACGCCTTCTTTCTTTGTTCAATGTTGTCTGTCGATTCCGATATCTTGAGCAGTCGTATGAGCGTCGGAGCGAAGAGCACGTTGTTGCAGCATGCGGTCACTGTGTGGGTCTGATTAGACGGTTAGTATGATTCTTCAATTCAGTTCTGTTGGAGGGTTTCATTAGTTACATTCAGCAAGAGTTCGCTCCCCGCGTGTAATTCATGCCCAAACACTCTTTCGCTCGAAGTCTGAGTGCTGAAATGGATGCTGAGCACATGCTGAGCACATGCTGAGCATTGCTGCTGCGCTGAACGGGGTTTTTTCGCGAATGAACAAAGCGCTCAGAGGATCGGAGGTCAACCTTAGATGACCATTTGTTCAACAACAGTGCCTATATCAACCTCTGATTCCGGAGAACGGTAAAAATTTGCATCGTTTCTCCATTGAACGTCTTGACAGAACGTGTTCGCAACCCCTAGCCCCACGCTCATGCAACCCGTCCCAAATCATAATGCCGCTTAATCACAACGTACAAAAGACAAGAAAAGAGCTCGCTAACCGAAGAAGAGGAATATTAACCCGCCTTAGCTGAGATTGAATCCCGCTCCAGCATTGACACTGTACAATAGCCTATCCTTCAACGTCTCTACATTACTGTAAACCGGCAATTTCAGCAGATTTACGCACGTGCTCGTACTCGGCAAGCGTGTCTGATCATTCCCGCTGTCTCGGATACTGAATCGCGGGTTCAGCTGGTTGAAGCCCAGGAGTGGTGCGCGAGGCGTGGATGTTACAAATTTCAGCACCTTCCTTTTGTCGACGTCGGAGAAGGATTGCATCGCTCGCCAGAAAAGTCGCACGCTCGGGTGCTCCAGCCCGTCGTCGCCAATGGCGTAGACGCCGCCGTACTGCGTGTTCTTACGCAAGTCTGCAATATCGATTTCGGAGCTGTCGCCGCCAATAAGGGTTTGAAGTTCGTTCTGGTTGAACATGGAGAGCCAGGAGGGGGAGATTATTTTGCCGAGGCCTTGCATGAAAGCGTGTGTCTGCTTCCAGGGCTGGATTTGCAGGCGATGACGGGCGAGATCTGAGATGTAGATAAGGCGATTTGCGTTTGTGACGGAGAGTTGGGCGCCGTTGGGGCGGAGGTTATGGGTGATGGTTTTGGTTGGGGTGGTGGAGGAGAGGGTGTCGGTGACGGTGAAGTCGAGGGAGAAGTCTTCGACGTTGCCGGGATAGTTCTTGAGTTGGAGCTGTAATGTTGTTAGGATGTGCTTGTCGGGTAGTGGGGTTTTGTACTTACAAGTCCTTGGAATAGGCTTTCGTCAAGATCACGAATGTCGTTAAGATTGGCACGATACCCTGATTCCTTGGTTGCTGACCCATTACCTCCAGTTAGAGCCCATTTGAGTAGAAAGAATCCAGCAAAATGTATGTCGACTAGTATGCCTTCGTATAAGCATTTTCCAACGATTCGTCCAAGGAACTCATATCTCTGCAACAGATCTCTGATAGATTGATTCCATTCTGCCGAGCCTCTTTTGACTCCTGCTTGCTGGAGCAGATCTTCTCGCTCTTCTATAGCTGACGGGTTAGGGTAGAGTAAATGCTGATCGTTCTCAACGAACAAGTTCAAACCATTATTGGGACTGAAGGCTTCACTTGTCACACTTGTTAGAAACTCTTTCGTAACACCACCACCGTCTATACCTTCCTCAACCGTATCGAATTTGTCCACAAATTTAATCTGAATAGGCTCCTTGAGCCCTTCACCGAGCTGGAAAAATTGCTCATACGCGTCATCGAAGATGTTCTCTCGCCGAACTTTGGCACGATGCCTGCTCATATCTCCACCCGAAGGACCAGAGTTCATCATTCGAAATCTCCACTCATCAGCATCTGCAGAGCCCCTCCTTCGTATCTGGTCCAGCCGTACAAATTCGCGAAAGATCTGCACACGGGTCGCAAAAGGGATGAAGAAAGGCATGTTCTGTAGGATTTCAAGACGAGGTGTAACAGATTCAAGGTATTTCCGCCTTGATGCTTTTCGTTGCCGTCTTTTTAAACGCTCAATGTTCCTGACTTGCTGTGTCCGTGAGGTTCCAACGAGATTGACGTTGTTTGTCTCCTCTTCTTCATCTTTATCCATTTGGCTCTCTTCTGCACCATCACCGTAAGATTCCTCGATTCTATGCTTCTGTTCCTCTTCAGCTACCACAGCAGAGATAAACTTGTCCATTTCGAACCACTTGGTCATGAGCCAATGATCACTGGGAAGGAACTTTCGCCGCGAACTGGATTCGAGTCAGCATTACAGTTCGCGACTATTACATACAAGATTACTTACTCCCGTTCGTAAATCATTCGCAGTAGACCAGTCACTATGCCTTTGGTATAACTTAACGTCATACCACTTACGCCACCTATGACCGTTCCCTCAATCTTCGTTGAAAGCTGGTCTTGACGGCTCTCAGCTGCTGCTCCATTTTTCCCGCTAAAATATTCGGCGAGGCTGTTCTGGGTCTCTGGTTCCTCAACGCTAGCTATCTCTGTAGTGTTCCAGTACATCGTGAAAGTTAGATTTTTGAGGAATACTGTAAGGTCTTTGACTTGATCGAGGGGTAAAGCACTCTGTCGCGTCCATGACTGCATAGTGTTGGAAGGAGAATCACCAGAAAGAAATTCTTCGTCGTCCATAAGCCTCAGAATGACCGTGTAAAGCTCCAAAAAAAGGAGAATAACACGCCACTGCTGGTTCCTTGACTCGGATGGTAATGATTCTGATGTTAGCTGTGGCCCAAACCTACTTGAAGGCTTTCTAGCCGTGTCTGCTCTTAGTAGGGCTATCGCTTCGCGAGGGTCTTTCTTGATCAAGCTGTAGATCTTAGTCGCACTGGAGGCCTGGTAAAAGTATTTTATAGCCGGAAGCTTATCTCCAGATTGTCTGAACGTAGACCCTCGATACAGCCACATACATATTTCGTCACGTTTGGTAGGAAATGTCCTAAGTAAAGTCAAGGCGTAACTAGCAAGGGAAGATGCTTGACTCGAAGCATCTGATACCTTGTCCACGGTGGCAGGAGCAATTTCCAAGTGAGCCAGAAGGCTGCTGACGCTCTTTTGGCTAACTAATGTAAGAATTTCGTTGCGTACAAAGTTGGGTAAGGGTGTAATAGGACGGTGTGTCGATTCAGGGGCGTCGTGCTCTACCAAGGACGACACTTTAGACGTATCCACGCGCGTCCCAATATCGTCCGCCAAGTACGATATAAGCTTTGACACTACATTAATGTATAGACTGTCCGGTGTCTCGGTCGAAGTACCATCAAGGTTATGCGCGCACCGACGGAAGTGAATGAAGTATGCTAGCAGCCAGAGAAGCTCCTCTCGGTTTCTGAGTTCTACAAGACTCTTCCCTGAAATGGGATAAAGTAGGTCGTTAAGTGCAGTCGCCAACAGCTTATAGTTAAGACCATCTTCAAGGATTTTCAGGTTGCCGAAAACCATGGGGAGGTCTGGTAAAATAAGGAACTCGCGAGCAAAACTCTCGTATACAGTGATGGTTCTTGCTGTGATGGACTGCACCAAACCAAGAGTGGCTGACCCCAACAGACCTTGATCGTATTGTTTGTTCGAAGCCAGACCATGGGAGGTGACTAAAGCCGTCAGAGCTTGGTAGTACTGCACAGAGTAGGAAGATAATTGTTCTGGTATAGCACCAGTTAGCGACACCAACAGTTTTAAAAGATCACTGGAAATCGTTGGAGATAATGCGGAGATCTTGCTTTGCTTCAGAGTGGCAATGACAACTTTAGCAAGGCGTAAAAGAGGATATGTCCAGACATCTGCTGAGCATGCTGAGGGTAAGGTCCGTAATGACTCAAAATACCGGATCGCAAATAAGTGCAGTCTTCCTATGTCTTCCTGGTCCTTCGGAGAAGCAAACTGTACAAGTAGTCGAAGTTGGCCCAGACAGTGCTGCTCGGATTTGTATGGATTTGGTAACAGGCCTGGCCCTGACCCACCAGGGCCGTTCTCTTGATCCTGCGCTTCCATAAAATCCCATTCTCGTCTCCAGCGGTTCCTAGCTTCTTCGCGAGCTTTATGTCCTCTCCAGATTCTTTGGATTGCCGTCGCCGCAGGCGGTCGTTCCCTCTCTTGCTGCCTCATTAGCCGCTCGTGCTGCGCTTGTGTAAGAGCATTTTGTGCACTTTGAGATGAGCTTGGCAGTCGAGAACCGGAAACCGCAGCGAAAGGATTGGCATTCCGGCCCGAGAGGTTTACTTGTCGACGCGGCCGGGCACTGCCAGTGAAGGATGGAAACATTGTTGGTGCAATCCGCGAGAGGCGATGGGTAGATATTACTTAGGTGAGTTGATCGCCCGGTAAATACATACTGAAGTGCGAAAAGGAGCGAGGCGAATGAGTAAGTGACGAGGATGGCGAAATGTTGAAGAAGCTTCGACGGATGGCTATCAGATCTCGCCTATCGGGGAAACGTCAAAATAAGTTCGCCGCTCTCCCGCTTTGCAGGGGGAAGGGGGTGGTCGGTACGACACTGTATGACCGATTTTTGAAGATTGGTGCAACGAATATGATCGTCTCATATAAAGCAAACGGATACACTGCAATTGTTGCGTATGAAATATGGTATGATTTCTTAGGGGGTAGAATTATCCAACCCAAATCTCATCCACAGAGTGAAGAATATATCAGTTAACTCCGGAATGAATCCTTTCATGACGGAGGCTTGCCTCTACTACTATATTACATCTCCCCACGTATATAGCTGGGTCCTTATACACGATGCAACCTAGACATGATTGAATGATGCCTTAGTCGATGCAGGAAGACGAGGAGTCTCCGGGGATGATCTGTAATTCAAGTCCAGTAAAAGTCATCGAACGATCTATGACTCCTGCGCGCCGTCCCTATGCCGCTACTTCGCATTGGTGCAGGATATTCAGTGCCATCAATCCCATAATCGTACAGTGAGTGCACATAGTGTTCGAAACAGCCAGTTCGACAGCCGGCCAAAAACTCGATGGTGGTACAAGAACCCAGATCCGCGAAATCCAACTCTTCAATCTGTTCCATTCTTCTCCTTCCATTGATCTAGATATCTATTCCCACTGAATCCTCCCTCCGGATACCCTGCAAAATCTCCTCGTAACCGTGCCATGTTCTGAGTGACAAAGGGTGTGAGCTACGAGTCAACATTAGCATCCACCCTATTTGGTATGTATGAGGATCCAGTCCAAATACTTTGAACTTCTCCAAGTTTTCGGGGACAACGTATGTCCGGACCTTGCGCCAGTCAATTATATAGCCTCCATGCTTGGTATGCCAACCCATTGAGCCGGAGCCAGTGCCTTTGTAGTACCCGCCATTGACTTGTTTTGTAGTGAGTGCTAGGCGACGAAGACGACGGAAGAGTGGTTGAGTAGGCTTGAACATAGCTAGAAGTTTGGTATCACTTTGTGTGCAGAGATTGGAAGCGATTTGGACGGAATTGAAGTCAAAGGCCCGAAGGAGCGGATAGACTAGCGTCAAAGGATCCCGGTAATCTCAAAGGTTTTCGATAGCCGAACAAACACACATTGTAGCTGAAAGCTGCGCTTTCGGGCGTTTCTTGGTTGCTCGGCTACTTAATTGCGTATCTCATGTCCACATAACAGTATGGCGGGTAGACAGTCGACCACAATGCGACCAATTAAGCAATCAAAGAGCAAAAAGAGCGCACAAAAGGCGGGCAAGCGTTCTTTAAATGCTCTGGCCATTGCTGAGCAACAGCATCCCCAGCGAACAAAGCACCGACAGGGTCGGCTTGGTGAGATTGAACCAAGCTCTGTCAAGCGCAAGAGAGCAGTTCCGCAAGAAGACGCGGAACAAGAGGATGGCCCCAAAAGGCCTAAGAAGCCACGAGATGGTGATAAGGACCGCTTTGGCAACGAGGTCGAACGTGGAAGTGACAGTGACGGCAATGAGTGGGTACTAGGACAGGTTGGTAGCGAGGATGACAGTGATCTAGACAGCGATGAGGCGATGGGCGATAGTGATGGAGAAAAGTTCGACGCCTTTACTTTCCGTGGAAGCACAGCTGAAAAGCCGCCGCAAAAGCCTCGCAAAAAAGTCGCGGACGAACGCCCAGAGTATGATGAGCCACATGAGATCGATATGCATGAGGATATCGATGGGAATAATGATTCGGCCGAGGGAAATGGTGACTGTGGAGACGGAGCCGTCGATCTTGCGACCATGCTTGATGCTAGCGATGAGGATGCAAAAGAATCTTGGAGATCAAAAGGTCTAGGACAGAAGCGACGTGAAGCTCGTCTGTCCGACAGCGAAGATCGTGGCACGGACGTCGAGTCCTCAGTAGAAGAAGATTCTGTACTTTCTTTCTCAGAAGATGAGGATAACATTGCGAACGCTGCGAGATTGGCGTCCCTACAACAACTCGTGTCCACTATGAACGAGCAAGACTCATATCACACATCTCGTCATAAGCCCGTTCCTAATGCCCAGGAGACCACTACTCCATCTGAGTATGGATTAAACTCAAAACAAAAACTAACAATCGCAGATCTTCTTCCATCTGTCACAGACCCGCAACTCAAGAAATCATTGAAATTGCTTGCTAACAATGATCCGACAACCCCTGGCAAACGCATCGGCATACCAAAGAAGCTTGGAGTCCCCCTAGCTAAAAGGCAACAAGATCGATTGGACCGAACAGCGGCTTACGAGAAAAGTAAAGAAACCCTGAATCGCTGGATCGATACTGTGAAGCACAACAGAAGAGCCGCACATCTTTCTTTCCCACTCCAAGACTCAGAAGCACTTGCGGCTCAAGGAACTCAGCGTTTACTGCCTACTTCTCGTTCGCAGCCAATAACAGATCTGGAAAGTACCATACAAGATATTCTACAACAAAGCGGGCTTGCACCTAATAACAATAAATCCGAGGAAGATCAGCTACGAGCGTTTGAAGAGCTAGAAGCTAAGAAAATGCCAATCGAAGAGGTGCAAGCACGAAGAGCAGAATTGCGACAAGCTCGAGAACTCTTGTTTCGGGAGGAAATCCGAGCTAAGAGGATTAAGAAGATTAAGAGCAAATCTTACCGTCGTGTACACCGTAAAGAAAGGGAGAAGACTGCCCAGCAAGAGAAGGATGCATTTGCTGCCGCTGGCATGGATAACTCTGAGAGTGAACAGGAAAAGCAAGATAGGCGTCGAGCAGAGGAAAGAATGGGCGCTCGGCATCGGGAGAGCAAATGGGCAAAGAGTGTCAAAGATAGTGGAAGGGCAACCTGGGATGAGGACGCACGAAGTGGAGTGACTGAGATGGCGAGAAGGGGAGAAGAGCTCAGACAAAGAATCGAGGGAAAGGAGGTGGCTGGCGAGGAAGACAGCTCTTTATCATCTGAGACGGACTCTGAGGAAGAGGTCGCGGAATATGGATTTGAAGATGGAGATCGAAGGAATGCGCAAAAGCTTGACAAACATCTAAAGCAGCTTAGCGAGAACGGGTTAAATCCGGGTTTCGATGCGGAAGGCCCTGGATCGTCTCTTACTTCAATGAAATTCATGAGAAACGCTGAAGCCAAACGCAAGAGTGTGAATGATACCGAAGTGGAGAATATGCGTAGAGAACTTGCTGGCGAGGGAACCCCAAGCGAAGAAGATATGATAAACGGCTCAGGACGGAGAAGTTATGGGCCATTGAGAAAGAAGCCATCGCAAGCGAAAGTTGTACAGCCTGAAGGAAGGAGTGAGTTCGAGGAGAACGATTCGGATAATGAGAACATGATAGCTCTCGGGGATCCAGAGGAGGAAGACTCCGAAATCGTGGTTGACACTGCAAATACAAGAGGCAAAAGCATTCCCGTGAAAAAGCCTTCTGTCAGCCGAAACTCCGCTAAGAAGTCTTTGGCACCGGTAAACGAGGCCATTTCAGCAGCCGGCGAGAACCCCTGGCTGTCCAGCAGCACCAAGAGGAGTAACAACCGCGACCGCAAGGCGCAAGACTCCCAAGCACCTGCGATCATTACCAACACTCTCCCAGCAAGCTCCACGAATACCATCGTCACTGAACTCAAGCCACGCTCAGTACTCAGAGGCGCCAGAAACGAGGAGAGAGCCCGGAAAGGCCTTCAGATGTCCGAGACGAAGGAGAGTCTTGATGCCGATAACAGCGAAGCAGAAGAAGAAAAGGGTCGGCTACCATTTGTTTTACGCAATCAAGACCTCGTCCGCAAAGCCTTCGCTGGCGACGAAGTAGTCGCTGACTTCGAAAAAGAAAAGGCAGAAATCATGCGCGATGAAGACGAGAAAATCATCGATGTCACGCTCCCAGGGTGGGGTAACTGGACCGGAGAAGGTGTGAGCAAGAAAGTACTAAAGCGTAATAAAGGTCGCTTACTAAAGAAAGAGGAGGGTATCCCTCAGGGAAGGCGAAAGGATGCGAAAATGGAGAGAGTCATTATCAACGAGAAGAGAGTAAAGAAGAACGCGAAGTATTTGGCTTCGAATCTGCCGCATCCGTATGAGAACAGACAGCAGTATGAACGAAGTTTAAGGCTGCCGGTAGGGCCGGAGTGGACTACAAAGGAGACTTTCCAGTCTGCAACTAAGCCTAGAATACTCATGAAACAAGGCATCATCGCGCCGATGGTTAAGCCGATTGTTTAAATGGTTTAGGGAAAGTCTACAAACGTAAGGCAAATCTGGCGGTTGATGCTAGAAAATCGTATACCGGGGACTAGAACAGGGAGTAGCCAGCTTTGCTCCTTTTGTCCTACGATTTACTATTTAGATGTACTCAACCATGTCATAGATCATGAGTGGCAGATAGTCGGTAAACATTGATCGACAAGCAGACACGCCAGGCCCAACTACCAGACTAAGTGGTAGTTTGGGTATGGAATATTAAAACTAATCATCTCGACTATCGCACAAGCTTTGCAGCCAAACCGAGTCCTCAAAGCTTCTTCCATGTGGATTTGGGATGGCTTCACGCCTTATCAAAGGGCTAGCCTTACGAACTTACAAAACTGCTGTCTGCATTATAGATGTATCGACAAAGGCCTAAAGGAGGCTCGATTACTGAAGAACTTCAATGGACATTATAGAAACGTACGGCGAGCACCCAGGGTCAAACTACATTCCACGGTCGTTGCTACGAGTCACTCCATCCCATAGACCCGGAATGTGGGTTTTACCCTTTATCTGGAAACCTATATCCATGTGGTCTCCGTTGCCTTAGCTGCTATAGGAATGATGTTCATAACTATATATTTCTTGAGCGTCTTGTCATCTCCTCAGAATAAAACCTACTATCTGCCACTCTCCGCTGCTGTCTACAATTTCACACATGAACAGGTTTCCAGAAATTATATATATCTAAAGATCAACCTATGCCATGCTATACTGCTGAAGCTCTTTTAATCCTGCAATCCTACAGAAGTTCCCTAAACTTTTCATCTTAGATTGGCTGAAGCTTGACCTCGAGGCCTGTCAAAGATTACTTTTCTTTCTTGAAAATTCTCCTTAATCTGTTATAATATGATTTATCTGCAGATGCAGCTTGCTATTTCTGTGATGATGCTAACCTCTATAGAGTCTAGTCCGGCTCAAGCTATACCTCGAGGTCAATCAAGACCTAGCCTTCTCAGGTTCCACTCGACAGGGAAATTCTATGATTTCTTACCAAAAAACAGCACCTATACTCAAGTGTCACCACAAAGCGCAACTACGACAACGGAGCCAGGTACAAAAGGGGTCAGTACAGAATCTGCTTTCACTCGTATCTTGATCTGCGAACGCATTATTGATACTGATCCCGTCATACAGGTTTTCCCTACTATTCTTGAAACGCAAGGACGGCCATCACTACCACCATTTCCTACGTCGTTTATTGCACCGTCAGTATCATTGACGTCCCCTCTATCAACTCAAACGGCAGGGTTACCGAGTGTACCAGCGAATGCTTCGAATGAGACTAACATAGCGACGCTACTCAAGGTAAGATCTCCACTGCTAATCAAAATGGGAGTGACAGATATCTTTCAACCCGTTGCCAGTGGTGCACCTCCTCGCCAAATTCCATCCAGAGGAGATCATCCAGCACCTAGGCTTGGTATTGTACGTGAAGAGTATATAATTATCGTCGTCTTGCTCACGAAGATACGAGTAGGCCCCTCAAAGAAATCCAATATCTACGAATAAGTTCTATGCAAATCTTTTCCTCGGTTCCCAAAGCCAAGGCGTCTGGACACACCCATATTCTATCACGTGGAGTAAGGGCAGCGGCATTGCTCGAAGTTGGGGCATGGCCATATCCCATGTCGATGCTGACCAGAGGGCATACGGGCCGCAGAGTGAGGCAATATCTGGACGGCCGGCCCAGTACTTCATAAATCCTATCGGCATACAATCCATTATCCTTTCCGCGATTGAGCTAGGGCCCGCCACAGTCTTAAATACAGACAATTTGCAAGCATCATCCGCCAACGCTAATTTGTCACCTCAAGCTGGATCATCCGCCAGGATAACTTTCCCACTGGTTCAAGGCATGGGGTTTGTCACTGGAGTGTATACGAATCTACAGCCTGCGGTACAGAGTAGTGTGTTGTTTCGGAGCGTGGTTCCAACGCCTTTTTCCCGCGCAGGCATCTTCAAATACCGCATTACGCTGGAAGATGGCAAGATTTGGCTCCTCTACGCACTGCCAAGCAGTGGGCAAAACCCTCAGTTATCCCTCGTATCAAACACATTGCTACGAGGCCTACCTGGTTGGAGGGGCGTAATCCAGATTGCGAAGAATCCAGCCGGTTCTGCTGGTGAGATGAGCTACGACAGATCCGCTGGGATTTACGCTACTACTGCTGTCGTTACTGGTTCTACACTTGGATCGACTGGCACGTATAACATTCAGTGGACCAAGGCCGGTATGACGTCTGGTCCAAATCGACTCCTCATGTACGCCTTACCGCATCACGTACAATCTTTCAGTACAGGAATACCAATCATCAAAACATCGATTCATCTGCAGACTACCACAAAAGGTATGGCAACCGCAATAATCGCAGATAGCTGGACTCTAGTGGAACCAAATCTACCAACAGATATAGGCTTCGCGCCATGGTCGCCAGCCAGACGGAGTGTGAGAAGGCTCTCTGCTGCAGCACTAAACACCATCAACCAGACAGCCCACTCGGAAATAAACCAAGATATGGACGCTCAAACAAACCTCGACAGCATGTACTTCAGCGGAAAAGCTCTCAGTAAATTTGCTACAGTAATTTACACAGTCCATGAGCTTTGCCAGCAACCCGATCTTGCCCTTCAAGGCCTGGGCGAGCTGAAAGGAGCTTTTGCTCGGTTCGTAACCAACAGGCAGAAGTTTCCTCTGGTCTATGACAGTGCCTGGAAAGGCGTCGTTTCTTCTGGCACATACATCACAGGCGACTCCGGGCAAGACTTTGGTAATACCTACTACAATGACCATCACTTCCACTACGGTTATTTCATACACGCTGCGGCGATCATAGCCTATCTTGATCCCAATTGGTTGTTACTCAACAAAGAATGGGTTCAGATCCTTGTCCGAGATGCCGCCAATCCCGTCCAAGACGACTATTTCCCATTCTCAAGAGCCTTTGACTGGTACCATGGCCATTCATGGGCCAAGGGCTTGTTCGAGTCCGCGGATTCGAAAGACGAAGAGTCGTCCTCTGAAGATGCTTTCTTCGCTTACGCACTCAAGATGTGGGGGCATGTTATTGGCGATGCTTCGATGGAGGCACGAGGGAATCTAATGCTCGCGATCCTAGCGAGAAGTCTTAACAATTACTTTCTACTGTCGAGCGATAACGTCAACCAGCCAGCAAATTTTATTGGAAACAAGATCACCGGTATTGTAAGCGACTATCTACCCTACTATGATAGGTGTGCTAATCTCGGCTCAGTTGTTTGAAAACAAGATTGATCACGCAACCTACTTCGGCGCCAGCCCTGAATACATCCAAGGGTACCTTGCCCCCTCTTCTCTTCTTCTTCTCCCTCTCCACTCCTCCCCCTACAATCATCTACCCAGATCACCCCACTCTCTTTGCTAAAATCTGCAATAGAATCCACATGCTCCCCCTTAACCCCTCAACCCCCTACACCCGCCCCCAAAAATTCGTCGCCGAAGAATGGAACACCTACTTCAGCCCCTCATCTCCCTATCCCGCTAGCACCATCCAGGGGGGCTGGAAGGGTATCCTGTACGCAAACCTGGCGTTGATTGATGCGAAAAGCAGTTGGGATTTCTTTGCTCAGGCCGGGTTTGATGGGAGCTGGATCGATGGAGGGGCGAGCAGGACTTGGTATTTGGCATTTGCTGCTGGTAAGTTGGATTTTCTTGCGTCTTTAGATTTCTCGTTCTTGCTTTCTGTTTCCCCGCTTTCAGTTGGGACTGAGAAGTGCTGACAATGGCATCAGCGCTAGGAGGGGCCTAATACCAGAGGGTGCAGAAAGTCAGTAAACAATCACATGTTTGTCGATAGAGATATTCAATCAAATTTTTTATTTCCTCTTGAGATAGTAGTACTCTCATTTCGAGTCCACCCTCAAAGCTTATGCGACTCAAAGAATCGACCAAAACACCACATGGAATTGGCCAACCTTGCCTTGTCCATACCCAAACTGCCACTTAGTCTAGTTACTCACTTATGATATCTAGCTATCGGTTATTGTTCACCAACACTGTCCCCTAATCCTTAACCAGCTCTACCAGAGAGACAAATACGCATCCCCATAACGATCTCAAACCGAAGCACCAAATCATCATCTCCTAAACCAAGAGCATTAAAGTTCAATCATCCAAAGATTTTAATTCTCAAACTCTATCCGTTAATTTCCTTGTTTCCTTATCCCCCCCCTTTGATTATTCTCAGTAGAGCTCACAATATCTCAACTCTATCATCAGCACTAAGAAATATACATACAACGCAAGATCAAGAGAATTTGCAGCTTCAGAGCTTTCGAGCCACGCGAAACTTACGTCTCTTTCCAAGGATTGAGATACAGTATTCCCTCTCCCCCCTTCCCCCGTCTTGAACGTTTCAAAGACATCAAAAAACCTCGCACCTTTGCGTACAGCAGATTCTCAACCCCCCACCCCCACCCCCACCCCCACCACCACCACCCCCCTCCAGCACTCATCCCTCCCCCCCACGCCCCTCATTCCATACTCCCCAACAA
>JAABUT010001200.1_pt1 | contig 31227 bp, 28 predicted proteins | sample 5559281 | NCBI WGS metagenome assembly JAABUT01 (sample SAMN10711880, study PRJNA513359) | rock metagenome | isolation source: Antarctica rocks | place: Antarctica: Victoria Land, Ricker Hills nord | collected 2016-01-04
GACCAGCGGAAACTGGGCGGGCACCGTCGTCGACAACGGTGACCAGTACGTCGCGACCCAGGGGGACTGGCCGCAGTCCTACGCCGTTGACTGCGGATGCGGCACCTCCGACACCGACGAATCAACCTGGACCGGCCTCGGCGGCTGGAACAGCTCCAGCCTGTTGCAAGAGGGCACCGACATGCAAGGCACGCCGAGCAACATCTTCCCCTGGTACGAATACCTGCACCAATGCCCCGCCGACAACCCCAGCTGCAATCCACCCGAGATCCCGATCAACAGCCTGCCCGTGGCCGGTGGCATGGACGTTCACACCTACACCGCCTACCAAGCCTCCACCGGGCAGACCACCTTCCTGGTGTGCGCTGGAGGGAACTGTCAATCAGTCATCGCCTACCTCGACGGCTCTTACTACGACGGCAGCAGCGCGGAGTGGATTGACGAGCGGCCCTGCTACGGGCAGCCCGATGGCAGCTGCTACAACAAACCGATCACAAACTTTGTGTACAACAACTGGACCGGGTCCGCCCAGAACACCGCCCAGAACTGGGTGGGGCTGAACGATGTCGGCGGCTACGGAGTAAGCATGGTTAACGGCAACAACCAAACCCTGGTTGCCCCCACTGCCTACACGAGCGGCAGCACATATACCGACACATGGTTTCAGGCCCAATAGGACACTCCGATGCATAGTAGGACGGGTCGCCCACCCCTGGTGGCACTCTCCGGCAGTGCGGTACTCCTCGTGATGGCGCTGTCGGCCTGCCAGCATCAGCCCGCCCTTATACCAGCTCCATCGTCGCAACAGCAGACCATGACCACCCGGGAAATCGCGCCCTCATCCCGAACCGCACCCCCACTGTCAACTGGTCCCACCCACGCACCGTCTGAAGGGCGCGGATGTGGCATCACCCCCGGACCACTTCCGGGCAACTGCCCCGCCGCCGTAACACCATCAGGCCCACCGGGACCTGCCCGCACACCCGCGGTCGTACCGACGACAGCGGAACATCGATGACCGTTACTGCGGCACCACAGCACCTCTTCTGCGTCGTCCTCGGCGGCGGGGTCGCGCAGGGGACGCAGGCCCTCGCCGGGTTGGGAGACGGTGAAGGCGTAGCGCCCAAGGAATATTCGACATCCCGTGAGTTCATTTAGGTCGTCGTCTAGGTCGGCGCTCTCGCCCAAACTCGAGCAGTCCGCCGTATGTGTTGTTTGTCGGCAGTCTACGAGACAGGAAAACTCGACGGGCGCCGTACCGTAATTCGTCTCCGATGAAGGGTCGGCCGGTGAGTGGTCCGGAGGTCGTCCACTCCTCGACCCACCCCGCAGACGCGGCTGACCAAGCTACTCGCCGGTTACTTTGGGGCTGGGGACAGCTACCGAAGCGCTGGGCCGACGTCGCCCGCCAGCAGGTGGGGGCCGCGGTCGCCGAGCGCAGCTACCGGTCGACGTTCACCCCGGCGGCCCGCCACCTCGCCGACACCCTGCGTGCGGACGGGCTCGTGCGGGTGCGCAGCGACGGGTGCGGGCCCTACTGCTCTCTCGCCCCGTACGCCCCGCTGCCCGCGTGGTTGCACACCGCCCTGGCCGGCACCCACTTCGTCCGACCCGAGAGTGGGTGGCCGAACTTCGCGCGCAGCGGGAGCCCCGTGGACTGGCCGGCCCTGATCGAGGAGCACCCCGAGTGGCTTGTGGTGGACCAGAACTCCCTCGACGCCGGGGACGGTGCGCAGTGGTCCGGCATCGTCGCCGCCTATCGGTCCCTCGCCGTCGGTGGCTACCGGCCCTACTTCGATGCGGACCTCGGGGTGAGCGAGGACGGCCGCATCAGTGTGGACCCGATGGGCTTGTTGGTCGACGATGTTCCGCTGGACATTGTCTTTGAGGTGGACGAGCTGCTCATCGCCGCGGGCCGGCGCCGCGAGGACTTGCACTACCTCAACGAAGACACCGAGCACTGTTGGACCCTCAATCGTTGAGTAGCCGCATGAGCAGCGGCATGGCCCGACGCAGTCCAGAGGGCGGTCTGTTTCGTGGACGGGCCTGGGCGAACCTGCGGAACTAGCGGCGCGGCCCGCCGCGTCCGCGGCCGGGTTTCTTGCTGGTTTGTTCGCGGCCGTCGCGGGGTGGGGTGGTGGCGGCGTGGTCCACGATCTGTTGCATCGTCTTGGTGCGCCGCCCGGCCATCACATCGCGGACGTTGCGTGCCTCCTCGGTCAGCCCATCATCCGGTGCCGGTGCCGGTGTGGCGGGTGGTGAGGTCGCAGCGGCGGTGACGGCCGCGTCCATCCGCCCGGCGTAGGCCAGGACCCGCTCCGCCGCCTGGGCGGCTGCGTGGGTTTCCCACCCCGCAGCGTGCTGGCTGCGTTGCGCCGCGGCCACCGCCTGGGCGGTGCGGGCCAGGGCGTGGAACACCGCGACCCACCCGGCGTGCTGCGCTTTGCCGGTGGCGGCATTCAGCAGCGCCGCGGACGTCAGACTCATCCGCGGGACCGCCCTGGCGGGGATCACCTCCCCCGTCGCCGGGCCGCTGCGCGGACCTTGGGCGCAGCGGGCCATCCGCCGCCCCGCCGACGCGATGTCCCCACCGGAGGGGCCGTGGGCCTGCAACGCCGCCGCCGCGAGCACCGCCGCGGCTTGCCGGGCGGCTTCCCGCGCCGCCTCCGGGTCGTCGCCACCCAGTCCGGCGGCGTACGCCCCGAGGGCGTTGATGTCCGCGATCGCGGCACCGAAATCCGGGTTGAAGTTCTCCTCCCGCTTTTCCATGCCCCCGCCCGCGCCCCCACCCCCGGTGGAGTGCTTGCCGACGGCGCCGAGCTGCCGCCAGACCTCCACGGCGGCGGCCTGCTGTTCCGGGCTCTGCCCCCACCGCTCACGCAACGCGGGCAGGCTCAGGTCCTTGCCCAGCTTGCCCGCCCCGTGCCAGTCGAGGTCGTTCCCAGTGTCGCCGGTGGGCAGGGCCACGCTCATCCCCACCACGGTGGTGGAGTCACCGGTGGCGAAGCGGGGTCGTACCACCACGCCCTGGGCGTGCAACTGCTCCAGGAACTGTGCCTCCCCGGCGGCGGCCTCTGCTGCGGTCCGGACCCGGCTCTCCAGGTCCGCCGGCTCTGCGGTCGGTGGTGCGGTCTGCTCCGCCGCGGCGGGTTGTAGCTGATCGGTCGCTGACGTGTCGGGCTGTGCTGGGGTGACCGTGTCAGCGTTTTTCGTGCCACCGACTCCGAGCTGGTGCCACACCTCGACCGCCGCGGTCTGCTGCTCGCCGGTCTGGTTCCACTGCGTGCGGAGGGCGGGCAGGGTGAGGTCCTTCGCCAACCGACCACCACCGTGCCAGATCAGGGTCTGCCCGTCGCCGGTGGGCAGGGCCAAGCTCATCCCCACCACACGGGTGCGGTCGCCGGTGGCGAAGCGGGGTCGCACCACCACGTCCTGCTCGTACAAGTGGTGCAGGAAGTCGGCTTCGTCGACGGCGGCGCTCGCCGCGGCCCGCACCCGCCGCTCCAACTGCACCGTCTCCGGCTCCGCCAGCTTCACCGACGCCGTCGGCACACCCTTCTCCACCGCCTCGGTGTGACGTTCCTCCTCCGCCCGACGCGCCTCCGCCTGCGGGTAGGCACCCAACCCAGTTCCCTTGTCGTGCCCCACCAGGCGGAGCCCGTGCTTGATCTCCAACTGCTTCCGGATTTGGTTGAGCATCACCCCGGGCGGTTCGGGGAAGCGGTGCTTGCGCCCGTCCTGGGCGATGAGGTTGGCCATCAGGTGGATGTGGTCGTTGCCGTTGCGGCTCACCCCGTGGTGCACGGCGATCCACCGCACCGGGGCACCCGGGGTGTCCGCACCGAAGCCCATGTGCTCGGCGACGGACTCGGCGATGTCGCGCCACATCTCCTCCGACACCGGGCGTTCATCCGCGGGCAGACTGATCGAGGCGTGGAACACGAACTTCTCTTTCACCTCCGGCGCCAGCAATTGCCGGGGCCGGTCAATTTCATCGGCGAGCATCTTCCGCGCCAATGGCGACGGTGCGCGGTCGGCCAGCAACAACGGGTCGTGCGAGGCGATCACATGCGGATCAGTGTGCTCCTCGGAGCGACCCGACCCGAACAGATACTCCACCAATCCGCGTACCCGACTGCCGTGAACACGGCTGGCGTGGGCGATCACGACACCCCAGCCCCACGGGCGCAGTGCCCGACCAAACGCAGCCGGTACAGGACCTCCAAGTCTCTTCGAACCTCGCTGAGCATCACCGTCGGCGGCCGCGGAAACGCGTGGGTACGGCCGTCCTCCCCCACGCGGTTCGCAATCATGTGGATGTGGTCGTGGCCATTCCTGGTCAGGCCGTGATACACCGCAATCCACCGGATCGGCGCTCCCGGGGCCTCGTCCGCGAAGCCGAGGTGCTCCGCGATGGACCCGCCGATGTCGCGCCACGTCTGCTCACCGAGCAGCCCGTCCTCGGGTGCAGCGGTCACCGTGGTGTGCAGCACGAACTTCTCTGTCACCTCCGGTGCCATCGTGATCCGGGTGCTGTCCAAACCGATAACGAGCATCATCCGAGCCACCGCGGTATCAGCGCGGTCCCCCACGAGAATGTCGGCGTAGGCCGCGATCACGTGCGGGTCACTGTGCTCCCCGTCCTCGCCGGGGCCGAACACGAAGTCGATCAGACCCGCCATGTTACTTCCGTAGGGGATGGTGAGCTTCGTGATCACTACGTCCCATCCCGCCGCAGCTGCGCCCCCGACGCTGAGGCCATCCACTCCACGAGCGGGTCCAGCTTGGCCACCGCCGCCCGTGTATCCACGAGGGTTTCCTCCGCTGCCCGCCCCACCCCGCCTCCACCGTTGAGCAGCCGGGCAATCTGGTTGAGGTTGGTGCCCACCCGCACCACCTGCGTCCGCAACCCGAACAACTCCTCCGTCCATTTCCGCATGGTCGGCAGATCGACGCTACCGCCCTCGGGTGACTCCAGCGCCCTGAGCGCCACATAGTGCGACACCCCCACGCGGGCGGCCGCCGCCTGCAGCGACACCGTGCGGTACTCCTCGTCGGTGAACCGAACCCCCACCAAGTGCGGGCGGCCCCCAGGCTCCCGACGCCGCCGCCGCCCCCCCAATGCCCGCCGCACCGCGGCGACCGGACCGGGGTCATCCGCGGCCATCGCCTCGGCGATGGCCGCGTCTTCGTCGTCGGTGTCGCCGTGCGGCATGAGGTTCCTCCCTTCGGCCTAGCGCAGCGTTCACACCCAGTGTGACCCACGAGCCAGCGCAGCGCCAGCCCGAACCCCTAATCCGTTAACGGGTTGTACATCTTGCTCCGCGTGCGGCACCCTCCGGTCTCCACGGGCCAGACCGTGGTATGCCTGCTGCACAGGACAAACAGACGACGGAAACGGCTTTGCCGCCAGCACACACGCGGGGCGCTGCCCCACACCCCGGCCCTCGCTCCGAGGATGGCCCAAGCTGCCACACCGTCAGTGGTGTGGGCGGTCAAGAGTAGGCAACACTCCGCGAGTGGGCTCTCGGCCAGTACACTGCTACCGAGCACTCACCACCAACACGGAGAAGAAGGCGGCAACCAATGCCGACGAACGACGACACCACCACGAGCGATCGTCCGGAAGAGAGCGCCGTGGGAGCGGCAGCTGCCGCGGGAGCGAGTGATGCTGTGGCACGCGCGGTTGCTACCGCGAAAACAAGCCAGCTCAACCCTGCCCAAGTGGTGCACAGGCTGCACACCGCCGCCCACGAATACACGATCGAAGCGCTTACCGGCGACGACGAGGACCGTGCCTACACGGGTGCGGTGGCCGATGAACTCCGTAGCGCAGCGGCCAGCGTGAGCGCCGACGACCACACTGCCGGTGTCTGGGACGGCGACACCTTCCGCCACCAACGACACCGACACCCCGACGCCGCCGCGCCCGCCTGCATCGGACACCGCTGCACGTCCGAACATGGGTCAGTACATTCGCGAACCTCTGTTTCCTGCCGGATACCGCACCCAACCACCCGCCTAGCCGACATCACTGACCAACCGAAGGGACGCACCATGGCGACCACCACCGGTAAGAGCGCGGCTGCCAAAGCCGCGAAAGCGTTGCTCGCCGACCGCATCGCCCTCGTCGAAACCCTGGGTGCGACCATCGACTCCCACGAGAAAGCCGTGGACGCGGTGGTCACCGCGCAACAGGCCGCGGACACCGCCGCGGCCTCGGTCCGCGACGCCTTCGCCGCCGCCCGTGCCGGGGGCTGGAGCAGCACCGAACTCACCAAAGCCGGCTTCACCACCCCCGCAAACACCCGCAAAACCCGGGCGCGGAAGACAGCGTCCGGCAACGCAACGTCCAACGGGGCTGCGCAGCCGAAGGCGACCACGGCCCCTTCCGAACAGGGGTAACGACAACCGGCGCCCATCGTGCGCACCGATCCCGCGCTGCAACCGTGGCGCGTCGCCGTGGCCGACGCCGCCCGACGTGCCGGTCACCCCGACGCGCCCGGTGCCGCGTTCGGCTCCAGCAGCCGCCTGCACTACCACCAGCGCACCGACACCATTCACATCGACAGGGGCTTCGCCGCCCGGTGGGCACCGACCTCACCGCAGGCCATGTACCTCATCGTGCACGAGCTCAAACACCGCATCACCGATGAGCACCACGCCCGCATCTTCGCCCGGGCCCTGTGCACACCCGGACCCCTACTCGCCCTGGCCGCCACCTTGGTCGCGGCCGCGTTCTGGGTTGTCCTCGCTAATGCTCTCCTCGCCGTACCCACCATCGGGTGCTTGTTTCTCACCTATGCCTACACGTTCCACGCTGCGCAACCCGCGCGGTTCGAGCTGGAGTTCACCGCCGACGACTACGCCACCGACACTCTCGGCCTGACCGGTGCCACCATCCTCACCGACATTGCGGAAGACACCGGCTTCACTGCCTGGGCCACCGGGCACCCCTCCGGTGCCGCGCGTCTCACCCGCCAACGGCAGCGGGGGGCACGGCAACGAGCCGAATGAGGAATCGTTGCCCTAGGACGAGACGTCGAGCAAAGCGGCCAGGGCGTAGGAAGGGTCACGGTCCAATCGGCCCCGGGCGCGGTCGTAACGCCGCGTGGTGCGGGGGTCGGCGTGCCCGGCCATGTCCTGCACATCGACCAAGTTCGCGCCGGAATCCAGGGCGAGGGTGACCGCGGTGTGCCGCAGAGCGTGCGGATGCACCCGGGCGAAGTTCGGCACCGCGCCGTCGCGGGCCAGGCGGCGCACCACCCGGTAGGCACCCGATGGTTGCCACCGCGCCCCCGTTCGGGTGCGAAACACAGGCCCTTCGGTGCGCCCGTCGAGCAAGGTGTCCACCGCCCGGGTGACCGCCGGGGGCAACGCCGCCACCCGGGTGCGACCGCCCTTGCCGACCACCCGGGCGATGCGATGCCCGCGCAGCGTGTCGCTCACGTCGGGCACATCCAGGGCCAGGGCCTCGCTGATCCGCAGCGCCCGCAGCAACAGTAACGCCACCAAGGCATGCGAGCGGGGACCATCCGCCTGAGCGGTCCGCAACAACAGCGCGGCCGCGGCCTGGTCCATCCCCAGCACCGCCGAGTCGTCGACGTTGACCACCGGTCGGCCAAGGTCCACGGTCGGCACCAGATCGATCAGGTCCTCCCCCGCCAGCACCCGGTACCACGCCGACACCGCCGCGAGACGCCGCGCCACCGACGCCGGCGCCATCCCCTGCGCACTCAACTGCGCACCCCACACCTGCACATGCCGGCGCCGCACCAACAGCGGGTCCAGCTGGTGCGCCGCGCACCACCGCGACCACGCCGCCAGATCGCCGTGATAGGCGCGGCGGGTGTGCGGGGAACGCCGCGCCGCCAACCACGCCGCGGTCACCTCCGCCACCTCCACTCGCCGGGTCCTCACCTCGACCGCGGGCATCGGGTCGGCGGCGAAGCCAGCGGCGTGCACCGGCGGCGCGAGGAGCTCAGCGCTCATACCCGCCACCACGCTCCGCCTCACGGTGCGAACCGAGGCCGTACCGCGGGCTCGGTGCCGGGGTGTTCCTGCCCGGGTCGCTCCGTGCCGTCAGCTGTTCGCTGATGCTGCGGGGATGCGACAGGCCCGCGATGCGCGCGGCCTCCGACCCCGCACTCTGGGTCGGTGAAGGGTCCCTGTCGATGGTCATCCCCCGAAAGATCGGGACCAGCGAGGCAGGCTCGGGGGGCCAGCCCGGCCCGCGGGGGCTGCTGCGTTCGGCGGCCTGGTTCCACTCCGACCCGCTGATCCGGTCGAAGTCCAGCCGATACGGGCTGCGCTCGGCCAGCTGGGTGAGGAGGAGCTTGGTGGCGCGGCCGTTGCCCTCCCGGAACGGATGGGCGTGGTTGACCTCGGCATAAAAGGCGCCCATGGACTGGGCGAAACCCTCCCGGTCCAGCTGCGCCCAGTCAGTGCTGGCGGCAACCTTGGCTCCCTCCCCGACGCGCATCTCCAGCTCACCGCGGTAATCAGCGAACGTGGAGGAGTTCTTGGACATGTTCACCGTGCGCCACTGCCCCGCCCACTCATACACATCCCCGAACAGGTGGGCGTGCACTGCCTTGAGGTGGTCCGCGTCGAAGGTGGCCGGGACCGCGACGTGGCCGTCGGTGATTTCCTGCTGCCGCTGCGCCGCGTAGAGGTACTCCACCCGATGCAACGCGCCGGCGTCGGTGACCCCCAACTCGTTTGGCCAACACCGTGGTGCCCGGCCAGAAATAGTCCTCCCACTCGTAGTGCCGGGCCATCACCCGGCGGCGGCCTGGTGGGCGCCTTCCTGCCCGGCGAGCATCAGGACGCGGGCGGCGAATTCGGCGTCGGTGAGCTCGCCGCAGGCCCGGGCGACGAGCAGTGCGACGTCGGCCTCGGTGGGCTCCATCCCCTCCAGGCGGCCGTTGGCCAACGCATCTGTTAGTGACTGGCGGGCCCGGTCATCGGGCAGCCGCGACCACAACTGCGGCCACCGCCGGGCGTACCGGCACGGGGTGTAACTCATCACTGGGCCTCCTTGAACCGGTCGTCAGCGACGGAGATTGATGCTGGAATTGCGGTGTCCGTCCGGAGCTCCGCGAGTCTGTAGCGACGGCCTTGTGCCGGGCCTCGGCGTGGGCCGCGGGGCTGTCGTAGGAGTACTGAATGAGCGCACTGGCGTGAAAACTCGTCCACCCACGAGCCACCTTGGCATCGCTGGTCCCGGCCGGCGACGTACTCACCGCCACCGCATGGGAGAGGTGCTCGTACCGTGCTGACGCACCGCGAGTCCGGACCAGCTCGTCCCAATGGTGGGTCAGCAGCAGCTCCAACCGCTCCAGCGCCTCGGCGTGGCTGAGCTTGGCCTCCGCGCTGAGCGCCTTGGTCTCATAGATCCGGTCCATGTCCCCCCTCGTGGTTGGTGGTCTGAGCCTACCGTCGGGCACCGACAGAAAGTGCACGATAATGCCGGTTATCGTGCACTTATTGGTGCGGGTGGTGCGCCGGTCATCCCGGCAGTCATGATGAGTGTGTGAGCCTCCCTGACGCCCACGGTGGGTTGCCGATGTATTTAGGTCCAGCACTCCCCCGATGGCAGCCCCAGACGGTGGAGGACGTCCAGACCGCCATCGACGATGGCACGCTCAAAGAGCGCCACTGGCTCGACGCCAAAGCTGAGTTAGGTACCAGCGAGGGGGCTAAAAAAAATTTCGCGAAGGATCTGGCTTCCTTCGCCAATGACGGCGGTGCACTGCTCATCGGAGTTCGCGAGGATGAAGCGAGCCAGTTCACGGTGGCCCCGGTGCTGCTCGATGGCCTCTCCGAGAGAGTCGACCAGATTGCCCGCGCCCGATGTGATCCCCCGCTTTACGTCGTGTGCCATCCGCTCGAAACACTCGCGCATGACGATGGGGAGGCACGCGGGGTCCTGCTCGTCGAGATTCCACCCAGTCCCTCGGCGCCAATCATGGTTGACCACCGCTACTACGGGCGGGGTGACACCACCAACCACCACCTCACCGACGGTGAGGTGGCGCGCCTGCACGCTATGCGCACCATGCGCCAGGCCACTGCCGAGCAAATCATCGACGCTGAAATCGCCCGCGACCCGGTTCCAGCCAGCGCGCGGCGTCTCGGCCATCTATACGTCGTCGCACAACCCCTCGCCAGCCCCCAGGACCTTCTGACCAGCATGATCGGAAAACCCACCCTCCAGAGCATGGTCGACGAAGTACCCCGCCACTTTCCCCCCGGAGTTGACGGTCCAGAGAAGTGGCGAAACCTTTCGACCAGCGAGCCACGCGCTGAAGGCCACGGTTTCCGCTCCTACGGCCTCAGTGGTCGACAGTTCGTCTCAGACCTCCAAAACGAAAAGGAGGAGAATCTGCTCGACGTCGAAGTCCAAGACAACGGCCGCATCACCCTGTTCGGCGTCCCTCCCACCCACAGCGAAGACGAAAAGCGCTATGTCTTTGAGGCAGGGATCGTCGCCCTAACCCGAGCTCTAGTCACCCTCGCAGGCCACCTCGGGTCATCTGCGGGCTATGGCGGGCGCTGGCTCCTCGCAGTTGGCGCTGATGACCTTCACGGGAAGCTGTCGGGCACGGCATTGCACGACCCCTCCGGCCGCTTGACGCACCCGCAGTTCAGCGCCGCCACCTATGTGAAGGGAACCGAAGCGGTGACGGTCGAGCTACTGACACAACCCGGCACCGTCACACAGCGACTCGTTGGCCGACTTCTACGGGCCTTGGGGAGCGGGCAATTCCCCCGACACAAGCAGCTCCTGACGGACACCGGCCCGTGACCGGTCACGTCCTTAAAGGACGAGCGGCATCAAACGAAGGTCAGCCTGAAGGCCACGACCACCGATGTACTGCTCACATCGAGATGTGTGCATCGGCGCCGGCGCGACGCCCGACCTTCCCAACACAGTTAGCAATATGATCGACGCATTTAACGACCGCGCGACCTTCTTCCCCGGCGATTAGACCTCGCCTGCGGAGTTCGGCTATGGATTCTTGTTGATCGATTAGCTAGGTGTCAGGCTGGCGAGCTGGTGCGCACGTTGGTGCGATACGCCGAGCATGGTGCCGATGTCACGCATGGGCACCTCGGCCGCTGCGAGGTCTCGGGCGAGCTGGGATGCCTCTGCCGCGGCTTCACGTTCGAGCCTTTTAGCTTCCTCACGTCGCGCGCGTATGGCCCGTGCGTGCTCGTCGGGATGATTCACCGAGCCCACCTTGCCGACCTTCAGGTTTACGTGGACGGCGGAGAGTCGAATATCGAGGGTGACCGCGATGAGTTCGCGGGCCATTCGCTCCGCCTCGGAGAGGCGCCGAGCTTGGGTGAGTTCGCCAAGTTCGGGGACGCTGAGCATCCACCACTTGCCGTCGCGGGTCACCTCAACTTCGTAGACGTGTTCTGTGTTCATTTTTGCTTCCTGTTCCTGCCGAGTTTGTGCTCTGAGTGTGGTGTATTCCGAGTGGTGTTCCTGGCGTAGGCGTCTCAATGAGTGCAGGCGTTGAGAGCCTTATCGATCTTTCGATGGACACCTGGGGAGATAGTCGCGTGTCCATCCGGGACGGACACCGAGTGGGTGCCCGCCCGGCATTTCCATGTGGTGTGGCTCCCTTGCGTGCGAGCCGGTGCCCACCCGGCCTTACGTAGCCGCTTGATGATCTGCCGCGTAGGTGCCTCGCTGATCACTGTGCGAGGCTAGCACGGTAGACAATACGGCATCACCGCGACTAGACAGTTATTCGAGATGGGTATGCTCCGCCCACCTTGTGGGGGAGCCGGGGTGCGAACGGGGGACAATCCCGTCATCGCGCTGCGCCTGCGCTTGCCGTTTCCGCTGGGCTTCGACCAGCTCGGGCACCCACCGGTACAGGGCGGCCCGGCTGACCTCCCGGACTTGGGCTACTTCCGTGACCGAGGTGCCTTCCCGCAGCATCCGCCGGGCCTGCTTCAACTTCGTCGGCGTCAACGCGGTGGCCGCCAACCCGGCCAGGGTGCGCTCGCGAACCACTCCACTCCACTCGAACTGAGCCAACGCACTGAACACATGGAACACCAGACGCCCACCAGGCGTGGTGGCGTCGATGCTCTCCTCCACCGATTTGAACCCCACTCCCCTGGCTTCCTGGTCACGAATGGTTTCGATGAGATACGGCAACGACCGGCCTAACCGGTCCAGTCACCACACCACCAACGTGCCCCCCCGCGCATGTGATCGAACAGGGCCGCCAGCTGCGGGCGGTGTCGGTCCACACCCGACGACAGCCGCAGCGCTGAGAGCGTCCTGCTGCAATGAGACGGTTTGCTCGGCAGTGCTCACCCTCGTGTAACCCAGAAACTCGCCCATGGCACACACTGTTGCACAACTCGCCGACACCCTGGTTGGTGATACACCGGTTTCGTACAGTGCTTCTGCAACACTTTGGCCAGCTGCCGACCGGCAGACCACCGATCCGCACCGGTGTGTTGCTCATACGTTTCTGGACGTCCGGCACGCCGGCCGGTGCAGTACATTCGCGGTGCCTGGCATCCTGCGGGGGTGGCGCGAAGGTGGTTGTCGGTGAGGGTGGAGCTCCTCGGTGGTCGCGGCGAGGATCTGTGGCCCTACCCCGGCCGGGTCTTCGCGGTCGGGCCGTCGCACACCTTCATGGACCTGGCCAGCGCGATCAACGGCGCCTTCGCCCGGTGGGACCGTTCGCACCTGTCGATGTTCACCCTTGCCGACGGCCGGGTGGTCACCGACCCGGAGACGGGGGCCGAGATGGCCGCCTCGATGGGCGGCCCGATCAGGGCATCACTGGACATCGAGTCGGCCGGGGTCGCCCGGACCACGGCGCCGGGGGCGGAGTTCCAGTTCATCTTCGACCTGGGCGACAGCTGGACGCACCGGTGCCTGGTTGGTGAGGAGAAGGTCGACCCCATGGAGGTACTGGGCATCAGCCCGGAGGTACCGCTGGCCTATTGGGGCTGGGGCGTGATCCCGGACCAATACGGGCGCCGGTGGGCCGCTGACGACAGGGAGAGTCGCGTACCCGGCCGACCGGCCCATCCGCACCCGATGCTGCTGGGTGCATGGCCCGGGCCGGAGCAGGTTCCCGAGCTGGACCTGAGCGAGCTGCGCGGAGCTATCGCCCGAGCAGACGCGGCAGGCTTCCTCGCCGCGGTGACCGGGCGCGACGTCGACGACGCGTTGCAACAGGTGGGGCCCGGCATACCGATGGCTCTGGAGCAGGCGCCGGAGCAGGCGCAACCGGTGGCGGTCTCGATCATTAACCGACTGACCTGGCGCGCCGGCGCTGGAGATGACGTGCTCGCCGAGGACCTGCTAGCCCACCTGCGCGGCGAGCCGCTGGCCGGCCGGGGGGTGCCGGTTGATCTCGACCTGCTCAGCACCGAGTTGGAGGGGGATCTCAACATGTCCAGCGGTGGCTGGGTCGACCTGCTCACCGGAGACGTCTACGACGACAGCGCCACCGACCCGATGACGGTCGGGGAGGACGCCGTCATCGACGTCGAGGACGACCCCGACCGTTGGCTCTGGTTTGATCGCACCGGGTCGCGGGACGGCTGGCAGGACATGGCGGCCTTCACCGGCCGCCAACGTGATCCTGCCCTACGGGAGCGGCTGGAGCGGGCGATCGAAGGCACGAGCGCATTCCGCCGGTTCCGCGATCTCGTACACCAGGAGAACCTCGACCAGCGGTGGTACGCCTTCGCAGCCGAACGTCAGCTAGGCCGCGCCCGCGAGCTCCTGGCCGCCGAGGGCATCCGTGTCAGACCAGCCGCAGGTTGAAGCTGCCGATCCCGCCGCCCTACTCCGACGTGGGTGCCTGACGTCGGGTTGTGGTGTACCCCAACCCGACAACAGAATCCTCAGGAAAGTTGGCTCTTTGCCCCAACTCACGTCGCGCTGCCGTCGTTGACCGATCGTTTCTGGGTGGGGTCGGCCTGGTAGGCGTCGACTAGTTGGCGTTCTGCGTCATGAAGGTAGGTGTCGAGCACGTCCGCGGCATCAGTGGCTGTGGTCTCAAGTAGTTCGTAGATCTCGCGGTTCCGCGCGAGGTAGGGCTTGTGGAATGCGCGTGGGTTGTGCATGACGTGAAAAATGAGGCGCAGCTCGGCGTTCAGCCCGCGCATTGTCTCGGTGGCCCTGGGACTGTTGGCGAGCGCGACAATTGCCTGGTGGAAGTGCATGTTGGCGGTGCCGACGTCTGACCAGTGCTGTTGAGCGGCGGCCTGATATCCCTCGGTAACAGCGCTGGAGACCGCGGTCAGGACGAGCTGTCGTCCGGCGACCTCGCGCAGCACGCCACACTCGAGGAGGCGGCGCATTTGGTAGAGGTCGACGACGTCGCTCAGGGTGAGGGAGCGGACGAATACGCCGCGGTTGAGTTCGTGCACCACTAGCCGCTCGTGGCTGAGCAGTCGGAATGCTTCGCGCAGTGTGTTGCGGGACACCTGCAGGGCAGCGGAGATTCCGTCTTCGGGAAGCCGGTCCCCGGGCAGCAGGGCGCTATCGGTGATTTGTTCTCGCAGGATGGCCGCCACACGGTCGGCGGTGCTGGTGCGCTGCAGCTGCCCATGCTGTTGGCGCAGCTTCTCGAGGTAGGGCGGCGTGGGCGTCCCCTGCGGCCGTTGGTTCGCTGCTCGGCCCGCCGTCGACACGTTCGCCATAGTTGAAGTGAAGCACATGAGTGAAGAAGGGGATTGACGGATCGTTCAACAACTCCTAGGTTTACCTGCATGAGACGCATGCCACATACGATCGACCGCTGTGATGACCGGCGCGCAGGTGGACCTGACCTGCTCGGACTCGCTCGTTCTGCCTGCAGCCTTGGAGACCCCCATGTCTGAGCACGAGGACACCTCCGCCGGGCCGGCGGAGTCGACGGCCACCCCCGATGCGGGTGGTGGGGCGGGGGAGCTGGGTAGCGTCAACCCCAAACGTACCGTTGCCGTTGTCGGCGCGATGTTCTTGATGGCGATGTCGGCAGCCGGTCCCGGGTTCATCGTGCAAACGGCGACGTTCACCGGCACCTATGGGGCATCATTCGCCGCGGCGATCGTCGCGAGCGTGGTCATCGACATCGCCATCCAGCTCAACGTGTGGCGGGTCGTCGGCATCAGCGGCAAGCGGGCGCAGGACCTGGCAAATATTGTTCTCCCCGGCGCCGGATATGTCCTGGCTGCGCTCGTCGTGCTCGGCGGTTTGGTGTTCAGCATCGGCAACGTCTCCGGGGCCGGGCTGGGCCTGCATGACCTGTTCGGTATCGATGCGCGACTCGGGGCGGTGCTCAGCGCCATCCTCGCGATCGTCATTTTCAGCTACAAGGCGCTGGAGGGAACGGTCGACCGAGCGGTCATCGCCCTGGGCGTCGTGAAGATTTCGCTCATTGCGTTCGTTGCCGTCAAGACCGCACCTCCGGTCGGTGAGGCGTTGGTCCGTACGGTCGCTCCGCAGGGTCTGGACTTTCTGCCGGTGATCACCTTGATCGGCGGGACGGTCGGTGGGTACATCTCCTACGCCGGTGCGCATCGGCTGGTGGCGTCGGGCTTGGTGGGTCGGCCCAACCTCAAAGCCATTACCCGCGGATCGGTGAATGGCATCCTCGTCACCGGAGTGATCCGCGTGCTGCTGTTCCTCGGTGTGCTCGGTGTGGTCGCTGCGGGCGTCACGTTGTCGAAGACCGACCCGGCCGGTTCGGTGTTCCGCTCCGCCGCCGGCGGCGCCGGGTTTCGGGTGTTCGGTCTCGTGTTCTGGACTGCCGGGATGACGAGCACCATCGGGGCGTCGTTCACCTCGGTGTCTTTTCTGCAGACCCTCGTGAAGCCGGTCGGCCGTCATCTTGGGCTGTCCACGTCCACCTTCATCACCATTGCCACCGTGGCCTACCTGGTGGTGGGTACCACCCCGAAATCGTTGCTCATCTTCGCCGGTGCGTTCAACGGTCTGATCCTGCCGTTCGGGCTCGCTCTTGTGTTGTGGGTGGCATGGCGTCGCCGTGACCTGCTCGCCGGGTACGTCTACCCGAAGGCGTTGCTGGTCTTCGGCGTGGTGGCGTGGGCGTTCACCGTCTACGCGGGCTATGAGTCCCTCACCAGCCTGCCGACCATCTTCCGTTGAGGACTGCTATGACTGGACTAACGACCGACGTCACCTCGCGCGACATCGATCTGAACGCCGACCTCGGTGAGGGCTTCGGTGCCTGGCTGATGGGTGATGACGCCGCGCTGCTCGAGATTGTGACCAGCGCCAACGTTGCCTGCGGGTTCCATGCCGGCGATCCCCGCACCATGCGCCGGGTCTGCGCGTTGGCCGCCGAGCGGGGTGTTCGGGTGGGCGCGCACGTGAGCTACCGCGACCTGGCCGGCTTCGGGCGGCGGGACCTGGACGTCGATCCCCAGGAGCTGCGCGATGAGGTGACCTACCAGATCGCCGGCCTGGATGGGATGGCCAACGCGGTCGGCACCGCGGTGCGCTACGTCAAAGCGCACGGTGCCCTGTACAACCGGGCGGCCCATGACGAGACGCACGCCCGGGCGTTGGTCGAGGGCGTGCGGGCCTACGACCCGCAGCTGCCCATCCTCGGGCTGCCGGGTTCGGTCGTGCTCGAGATCGCTGCCGCCGCCGGCAACCCCGTCGTGGCGGAGGGTTTTCCCGATCGGGCCTACACCGCGGAGGGCCGGTTGGTGCCGCGCCGCGCGGCGGACAGCGTCCTGGCCGATCCGGAGGAGGTGGCGCACCGGGCGGTGCGGATGGCGCTGCACGGGGAAGTCATCGCGCAGACCGGGGAGGTCGTGGACCTGGGCACGCGCTCCCTGTGCTTGCACGGCGACACCCCCGGGGCCGTCACCCTGGCCCGGCGCACTCGCGACGCATTGCGTGCGGCAGGCGCCGTGCTGGCGGCCTTCACATGAAGCGCGCCAGCTCCCGGGGCGGCCGCCCCGGCGCACTGCTCGATCCGACGCAGCCTCCGCACAAGCAAGGACTCCGCATGACGACTGTCGACGAGGCCACCACCAGCGCCAGCCGGGCCCGGTCTCTGTTCCGGTCCGGCACCATCACTCCCACCGCGGGCTGGTCCCCGGGATTCACCCAGACCAACCTCATTGCGGTGCCCGCGGATTGGGCCTATGAGGTACTCCTGTTCACGCAACGCAATCCGAAGCCCTGCCCCGTCCTGGATGTCAGCGACGAGGGCCAGCCCACCACGGTCCTCGCACCGGATGCGGACATTCGGTCCGACATCCCGCTGTATCGGGTGTGGCATGACGGCGAGCTCGCCGCCGAAACCTCGGACGTCACCGATGTGTGGCGCCCCGATCTGGTGGCCTTTCACATCGGCTGCAGCTTCACCTTCGAAGCCCAACTGACCGTGGCCGGTGTGCCCCTGCGCCACGTCGAACAGCAACGCAACGTCCCGATGTACATCACGACTCGGCAATGCAGGGCGGCTGGGCGACTCCATGGCCCCCTTGTCGTGTCGATGCGGCCGATTCCAGCGCCGCTGATTCCGCTCGCGACCTGGATCAGTGGACGGATGCCCGCGGTGCACGGGGCCCCAATTCACGTCGGCTCACCGGCGGATCTGGGGATCGCCGACCTGGACCGACCCGACTTCGGCGACCCCGTTGCCTTGGAACCCGGCGATGTCCCCGTCTTCTGGGCCTGTGGTGTGACACCACAGGCCGCGGTGATGGCCTCCCGACCCCCGTTCGCCATCACGCACGCCCCCGGACACATGCTGGTCACCGACGTCCACGACACCCGGTACCTGATGGATGTGTCGCTGGAGCGCCCCCCGCAGGAGCAGCGGTGAGTATCGCCGGGTCAGCGAGAACCGGCAGTGCACGCACCCGTGCGCACTTGGTGTTGGGAGACGTCTCGTGAAGAGCGATCCGCGTGTTCGGATACTCACCGCCGGTGAGTCGACGGTGCTGCTGGAGTTCACCGATCCGAAGCGGATGCGGTGGGTGGCGCACCAGCTTCGCGGGGCTCCTCCCCCCGGTGTGCTGGATATGTTGCCCGCGGCACGCACCATCATGGTGGTGGCGGAGGCGGCGTCTGATCTCGCGGGGCTGCGCCGCGCCCTTGCTCAGCTCGCGGCGGACGTGGACCCGGAACAGGACATGGACCGCGCCGCCCCGCAGGGTGAAGTTGTCATCCCGGTGCGCTACGACGGTCCCGACCTCGCCGATGTCGCCCGCAAGACCGGGCTCTCCCGTGCGGAACTCATCCGCCTGCACAGCAGCACCCTGTGGCGCTGCGAATACATGGGATTCGCCCCCGGATTCGGCTACCTCGTCAGCGATGAGGTGAACCTCGACCTCCCGCGCAGGAAGCAGTCCCGCACGTCCGTGCCCCCGGGATCGGTGGCGCTCGCCGGCCGTTACGCCGCGGTGTACCCACGATCCTCACCCGGGGGGTGGCAGCTCATCGGCACCACCGACATGGCGATGTGGGACCTGGCCGCCCAGCCGCCGGCGGTCATCCAACCGGACACCCTCATCCGGTTCGTCGACCTGGACAACCCATAACCAGCATCGAGGTCACCGCTACCGGGTGGTTGAGCACGGTGCAAGACCTCGGGAGATTTGGGTATCTCAGCTGCGGGGTGGGAACCTCGGGAGCCGCCGACCGCACCTCGTTCCGGCTGGCCAATCGACTGGTGGGCAACGACGAGGGCGCCGCGGCGATCGAGTGCCTGCTCGGGGGGCTCGCGATACGCGCGAACGACCCGATTACGGCGTGCGTCACCGGCGCACCCGCACCGGCCTTTGTCGATGGAACACCCGTCGGCCACGCCAGCACACTGCGGCTGTCCGCCGGGCAGACCCTGCAGCTCGCCCCGCCGAGGGCGGGCCTGCGCAGCTACCTTGCCTGCCGCGGCGGTATCGACGTCGAGCCGGTCCTGGGCTCGCGGAGCACCGATACCCTCTCCGGTCTCGGGCCCGCCGCACTCAAGGCCGGGGACGTGATATCCCTCGGAGCCCACGCCCGGGCCTATCCCGTCGTGGACGTCGCCCCGATTCCCCCGCTGACCACGGACGCGCTGACTCTCCGGGTGATCCTGGGACCGCGTGATGACTGGTTCACCAACTCGAGAGACCTCGCCACCGGGGTGTGGCAGGTGTCCAGTCAGTCCGATCGGATTGGTGTCCGCCTCGACCGGCATAACCCGACCGAGACCCCTCTGTTGGTCCGGTCCCGCGAGGGTGAACTCCCCCCCGAAGGCGTCGCTTTGGGCGCCATTCAGATTCCCCCCAGTGGCCAGCCGGTCATCTTCCTCGCCGACCATCCCGTGAGTGGGGGCTACCCGGTGGTGGGCGTTGTCGGTGCAGCGGATCTCGATCGGGCAAGTCAAGCCCGACCGGGCCAACGCATCCGTTTCGTGATCACCTGAACCTTTACGAACCGACGAAACCAAGGACAACGGTCATGCATGTCGACAATGCTCAAGACCCTGCTACCGAGGAATGGGCACAGCAGCTCAGAACAGACCTTGCCGCCGCAGGTGCCGACCTCACGTGGGCCCGCCACTACGCCACCGCCTTCGACGCCGGCTATCGGGCGCACACCGCTGCCCACCAGCACGCGAATGACATCCACCGTCTGGAAAGCCTCGCACCGCAGACTATCGACATCGACCTGGTCGGAGACACGGACGTACGACTGCGGCTCTTTGCCTGTCACCGGCCCGTCACGCTCAGCCAGATCCTCCCCCTCTTGCAGAGCATCGACATCGACGTCTCCGACGAGCACCCCCACCCCGTTATGCGGACGGACGGTCATCAGTGCTGGATCTATGACATCGGCCTCACCACCGGCCCCCCCGCCGCCAGTAGTCCGTTGCACGCGGACCCCGAATTCCGGGCGCGACTCGTCGACACGCTGATCGCACTGTGGACGCACCAATCCGAGGCGGACGGCCTCAACAGTCTCGTCCGACATGTCGGCCTGAGCTGGCGGGAAGTCACCGTGCTGCGCGCGTACACCGCGTATCTGCGGCAAATCGGACTTCCTTACAGCCGTGGGCTCGTGACGCAGGTGCTCCTCGACAACGCCTCGACCACCGCGAACCTTCTGCGTCTGTTCGCCTGCCGTCTCGACCCCGACACGACCAGGCCAACAGAGCTCACCGACGACGCCCTGCACGCCGGCATCAGCGCGGACATCGATGCCGTAGCCGGGATCGACCCCGATCGCATCCTCCGGGCTCTCCTCTCACTCATCGACGCCACGACCCGAACGAACTACTACTGCGCCGATACCGGCACAGCGCGGCGCGCGCTCGCGCTCAAGTTCGATCCCCACTTGATCACTGAACTACCCGCCCCCCGACCACGATTCGAGGTCTTCGTCCACTCGCCCCGTGTCGAAGGCGTGCATCTTCGCTTCGGTCTCGTCGCACGCGGAGGGCTGCGGTGGTCTGATCGGCGCGACGACTACCGGACGGAGATACTCGATCTCGCCAAGGCCCAAGCGGTGAAGAACGCCGTGATCGTTCCGGCCGGCGCGAAAGGTGGCTTCGTGGTCAAACGGCCGCCCGCCGCCGCGGGCCTCACTCCCGGCGAATACCGGGACGCGATCCAGGCCGAGGGGATCGCCTGCTACAGCGAGTTCATCGGTGCGTTACTGGACGTAACCGACAACCTCGACCCCGCATCTCGGCAGGTTGTCCCACCGTCCCAGCTGATACGCCACGACGGTGATGACTCCTACCTGGTGGTAGCCGCGGACAAAGGCACCGCCACGTTCTCCGACATCGCCAACTCAATCGCCGCCCAGCGCCACTACTGGCTCGATGATGCCTTCGCCTCCGGCGGATCCATGGGATATGACCACAAGAGCATGGGCATCACCGCGAAAGGGGCCTGGGAAAGCGTCACGCGGCACTTTGCGGAACTGGATACCGACATCCAGACCGACGACTTCACGGTCGTCGGAATCGGAGACATGAGCGGTGACGTATTCGGCAACGGAATGCTACTCAGCCCTCATATTAGGCTAATTGCCGCCTTCGACCATCGGCATATCTTCCTCGATCCAACCCCCGATGTCGAGTCGTCCTACGCCGAACGCGCACGGCTGTTCGCCCTCGGGCGCTCCAGCTGGGCCGACTACGACACAACGCTCCTCAGCCCAGGAGGCATGGTCCTGCCCCGCTCCGCTAAATTCGTCCAGTTGAACGATGGAATCCGGCAGGCCCTCGATCTCGATGCCCATACCCACACCCTGTCGACGACGGAACTCATCCGCGCCATCCTGCACGCACCGATAGACCTGCTGTGGAACGGCGGAATCGGGACCTACATCAAAGCCGAGTCGCAGTCACACACCCAAGTGGGCGACAAAACCAATGACGCCGTACGCGTCAACGGGTCCGAACTACGCGCCCGAGTTATCGGCGAGGGCGGTAACCTCGGATGCACCCAACAGGGCCGGATCGAGTACGCGCGGTCCGGCGGGCACATCAACACCGACGCCATGGACAACTCGGCCGGGGTGGACTGCTCCGATCACGAAGTGAACATCAAAATCCTTGTCGAACTGCACACGGCCACCACACCACTGCCCGACCATGATCGGCGCGCACTGCTGGAGGCGATGACCGATGACGTGACCCACCTGGTCCTGACGGACAACATCGCCCAAAACGAACTTATGGGCATCAACCGGCACCAAGCGCCAGAAATGGTCGGCTTCCACGAGCGGCTGACGAACCACTTGGAGACCACCCGAGGCCTGGACCGCACCCTGGAAGCTTTACCAACCCCCCCGGCATTCAGCGCCCTCGCACGATCAGGGACCGGATTGAGCAGCCCCGAACTAGCCCACCTCACCGCCCAAGTGAAACTAGCCCTGAAAGACGAAGTCCTCGCGAGCGACATACCCGACAGCGACGCCTTCCAACGCAGACTCGCCCACTACTTCCCACCCCAGCTCAGAGAAACGTTCGCCCCGGCGTTGACCGAACATCCGCTGCGCCGCCAAATCATCACGACATCGGTCGTGAACGACATGGTCAACACCGCCGGAATGACCTACGCCTACCGCCTTCGAGAGGAGACCGGGGCGGGCGGCGCAGACGCCGCGAAGGCCTACGAATGCGTCACCCAAATCTTCGGACTCGACAGCATCTTCGCCGAAATCCGGGAAGCCTCAGCCACCGTGGCGCCCGCAGGAACGAACGGATTGAGACTCCAGACGCAACGGCTCATCGACCGGGCATCCCGCTGGCTGATCGCGAACCGACCCCAACCAACCACCCCGGGCGCCGAGATCCGCCGCTACGCGCACCGAATCCAGACCCATACCCCGCAAGTTCGGGGCTGGCTCCGAGGAGACGAAGCGACCGCCGTCGAAAGACGAACCGTGGCCCTGACCGACCGAGGAGCACCCCGCGACCTGTCAGCACGCGTAGCCGAACTACTCCACGCCTACTGCTTCCTCGACATAGCCGACATCGCCGACATCGCCGGCCAGGACTTCCTCGCCGTCGCCGATCTGTACTTCGCCCTCTCCGCGCACCTGCACATCAACAGCTACCTCACCTCAGTCACCCAGCTCGGCAGAGGCGACCGCTGGCACGCCCTCGCCCGACTCGCCCTACGCGAGGACCTCTACAGCTCCTTGCGCGCGATCACACTCGACGTCGTCACCGCGTGCGATCCCGCAGCGAACGTCACCGACAAGATCGCCGAATGGGAACACATCAACACCGCACGCCTGCAACGAGCAAGAACGCTCCTGACCGAACTATCGGCGGAAACCGACACCGACCCGGCGCTCCCCCAACTGTCCGTAGCAGCAAGAAGGATTCGGAGCATCGTGCGAACACCGGAACCGCAAGGATGTTAGACCCGGACCCAGCGTGTCCCAAATACGATCGAATTTGGAGCACGTGGTCAGGTTGTCGAATTCTCCAGTTCAGCGACGCGGGTGGTCTGCGCTCGCGCGACACAGAGCTACGGCTTCCAGCGATCGGCTCGCGGCGCGTTGGCCTCAACGCTCGGGGTGCAGGTAGAGGACACCGCAGAGGTCGCGAAGGCCGCCTCGGATCGCAGTCGGTCGGGGTTGTCCCCGGCGGAGGCGAGCAGTTGCCCGGCGACTTCCGGGCCGACGCCGGGCAGCTCGAGTAGGGCTGGCGCGGCGGCCTGAACGAGCGGGTGGAGTTCGGCGTCCAGCACAGCGATCTCTTGGCTTAGCTGCTGGTAGCGGCGGGCGAGGTGGCGCAGCGCAGGTTTGGTGGGCGCACTGATCACGGCGGCTTCCGATCGGCCGTCCACGTGCGGGCGTAGGCGTGCGCAGGTGGCGATCAAGCCCGCGGTGGGCAGCCCGCGCAGGGTCTCGCGGAGATCGGCCGGAGCGGTGACGATCAGGCCTTTGAGCTGGTTCATCGCCTGCGTGCGAGCTTTCACGGCACCGCGACGAACGACACGCAGTGCGCGGATTGCCTCGACCCGTCCGTGACGGGTCTTGGGGGTGCCGCTGGCGGTGCCGTTCAGCGCGGCCGTGGCAGCCGGTGTAGGCGTCGATCGGATCTGATTTGCCGTGCGTGCGGCGGCCCTTGCGGTCGGGCCGGTCAACCTCGACCACCGCGACATGGTTTTCCCGGAGGAACCGGGCCAGACCGGCGCCGTAGGCGCCGGTGCCCTCCACTCCCATCTGCCGGACCGCGCCATGCTGGTTGAGCCACCGCAGCAACGTCCGGTATCCCGCCGGTGTCGCCGGGAACTCGGCATCGGCGAGGCGGCGTCCGACCTGGTCGATCGCCGCAGCGTGATGGGTATCCCGGTGAGTGTCTACACCGCCGGTGATCTGGCTGACGTTCGAGGCCGTGCTGGTCACGTGCTTCCTTCCGCTGATCCGATGAGGTCAGCACGCACCGGACCGGTGGAAGCGGACAAGACAGTGATGAGGCCTTCGCGCAGGCTCCTGAGGTCACGGGCGCCGTCCGGCGTGGCGCAGCTCGCGGGCGACGCGGCGGGATTCGCTGGCCGCCTCCTACGTCCGCACGACACGCTGCTCGTCGAGGAAGCCGTACACCACGTCCATGGACTCAACTCTGCTTGAGCCAATCCAACTGGGTAATGAGCGTGGTCCTGTCCAAACCGAGTGCTTTGACCAGCTCGAGCTGGGTGAGATTCGGGGTCATGTCACGGACGCTTAGCGCGATGTAATCGAGGAGCTGCATTCCATGTTCTCCGCCTGCTTGCCGGTCACGATGCGCATACTTCCGCTGGTGGTACATCCGCGACATTCGTGCTTTCCAGGTGCAGCACCGCACGTGCCAAACAGCAGCACCTCCGAGAATGCCCCTTCGACGCTTTGGTGGCGCTTGTGGGACGTAGGTGTGAGGATCTATCTCGCCACTTCGACACGGATGGGATGCAGCCTCGGTTCGAGGTACCGGGCTAGCGCGTTTAGGGTGGTGTGGACGCTTGCGGACATGAAGTCCTGCAGTTCGAGGATCTCTGCGGTCGAGGCGCCGAGCACGGGGTCTAAACGTAGCAGCGACCAGGTGAGTGAGGCGACCGTCGTGCCGTTTCGCTCCGGCGAGAATGTCCAGCGCCAGCGCACGATTCCGGAGGGGAGCCCTCCGACCACGAAGGAGAACATCTCCGGGCGGTCGGCCCTCTCCACTTGGGAACGTGATGGCCAGCTCTTGCCGTTTCGGTAGTTCATGCCGCTGAACCACGCGCCGGTGGTGGGTCCATGTCCCTCGTCGTAGTGGACACTGTCTGCGGTGGGGCTCCAGCGGCTGATGTTGGCGACGTCGCTGATGAGGTCATAGATCGTGTCCGGGTCGGTGGCGATGGTGATCTGCCGAGTAAAACGGAACTGGCTCGGATCCGGGGTGGCTCGGGGCACAGCGTCAGAGCCGGTCTGCATAGGAGTCTCCTGGGTAGTGGGCGGTGCGGTCTCGCGGGTGAGAAACGGTGGGCTGGGGCGTTAGCTCCAAGCGGATCGTTGGAGGCGTAGGGGTCGGGGGTGAGCACCCAGTCGTCACCGATGCGCATCGTCGTTCGCGTGTCCAGGTCATAGTCGGTCCATCCCGGGGAGCCGGAGCTGACGAACTCGACCCAGGCCTGGTGCATTGCCGTGGCCAGCGTGGTCGGTGGTGTGGCGGCGCCGAGAAGGTTCACGCCGCCGCGCAGGGAGGGCAGCAGGTTGTCGAAGACGAACGGTGTCTCGACGATATGGGCGGCACCCAGTTCGCCGGCAAGTGCTGGCGAACGCCAGGTGAACTCATAAACGAAGGTCCGTTGCGGTGTCCGGGTATGCTCGTCGGCCATTCGACGTGTCCCTGCCCCGAACGCTGCCTCGCCCAGAATGATCGACCGGAGTTCTCCCACTGTCGCGTGAGGGTGCGCGGCCGAGTAGATCGACAGCAGCCGGGCGGGGTCGCGATGAGCGTACGCCGCCGCCGCCAGCAAATCCTCTGCGCTCGTGCTGGCCTTGGCGCCGTTCGGGACGAGGTAGAGGTTGCCTTCCTCGGCGTTGTGACCGACGAGCAGATCGACGGGTTGAGCACGTCCGCGGGCAACGATGTCGGCTGGTTGGGCGTCGAGGACGACACTGAACGGCGTTATCTTCTGCAACGGATCGCGGGCGCCGCCGGTTCCCAGGTCCAGGCCCATCAAGGACGGCGCGACGTCGACCAACTGCGCGTCCGGAATATTGATGAAGTTGTCGAGCGTGGGCGCTATACCCAGCGCGTCTGCCGCGGCCCGGGTCACGATGGCTGCCTGGTCCGGCATGAACGCCCCGGTTCCGCTGCCGCTCTGCATGATGGCGCGGCGGAACAAGCCCTCAGCGTCCGGTGAGGCCACCGCGGCAGCGGTCAGCGTCGCACCGGCGGACTGGCCGGCGAGGGTGACGTTGGTCGGGTCGCCGCCCAGCGGGGCGATGCTGCGCTGGACCCAGGCCAGCGCCGCGAGCGCGTCGGCCAGTCCCCGGTTCGGAAGGGCGGTCGGCAGATCAAGAAATCCGGCGATGCCCAGGCGGTAATTTATGGTAACCAGCACGATTCCATCTTCGGCGAACCTGCGCCCGTCCAGAATCGGAGAGTGAGACGACCCGGCCAGAAAGCCACCGCCATGCAGAAACACGAGCACCGGAGCCGGGCGGCTAGTCGTGGGGGGCGCCCAAACGTTGACTGTCAGATACTCCGATCCCGGAATCCAGCCCGGCGCGAAGTAGGGCGAGACGTCCAGCGCGCCGAACCTTCCCCGCACCGGCTGGGGTGACGTCGCGCCGCGACGCGACGCATCTCGGATACCCGGCCACGCCAGCGGCGGTTCCGGCGCCCGAAATCGCCCCGCCCCGCTAGGCGGCGCAGCGTAGGGGATCGAGTAGAACACCGAGTAGGTGTCGTAGCCGATCCCCCGCACCGCACCGTCTTTTAAGGCAACCACAGCATCACGGCCCGCGTCATCCGCCTTCAGCCCGCCGCGATCCGGCTGCCTGTTCGTTGGACCCATGTGATGACCTCTTGTTGTTCACCGCGCCGCTGTCGGTCGCTGAGCCCGAGTAGGCGGACCGGGGCGCCCGCCGTTCTCATGGCTTAATAGGCCGGGAACGGCGCCCAGTTCTTGATGGCGAACGAGTCGCCGCGCCGGGCGACCTCGAGCGCGCTGTGGCCGCTGAGGTGCGCGGGAAGCACCAGCGCCGCGTTGTCCGACGCCCATCCGAGCATGGCCCGGCGGGTCGCTTGCGCGGTGGCCGGGTCTTCGCAAAAGCAGCTGTCTCGCTCCGGGTGCAGGACCTGCAGCGGGGTGTGCATCAGATCGCCAGCGAATAGGGCGTGATCGTCGCCGGAGACCAGTTTGAGCACGCTGGAGCCCGGCGTATGACCGGGGGCCGCTTCCAGCTGCAGGTTGGCGTCCACGACGTGCCTTGTTTCCCACAGCTGAACCTGCCCATTAGCGTGCACGGGCTGCACACTGTCTTCGAAGACGTTCTCGTTCACGCCCCCGGTGATGTTGGGGTTGTTGGCCGGGTTCCAGTGTTCGAAGTCGAGCTTGGGCATGAGGTAAGTCGCATTGGGGAAGGTCGGCACCCACTCGCCGTCGACCAAGCGGGTATTCCAGCCGACGTGGTCCACGTGCAGGTGGGTGTTGATCACCAGATTGACGTCCTGCGGCTGGATACCAGCTGCAGCGAGGTTGTCGAGATAGCCCAGCGACAGGTGGTCCCACCCGGCGACGGCGGGCCGACTCTTATCGTTTCCGACACCGGTGTCCACGAGGATGATCTTGCCCTCGCTCCGCAGAGCCCAAGTCTGCATGGCGACCTGGACCAGGTTGTCCCCGGGATTGAGGTGGTCGGGCACCAGCATGTCGCGCGCCTCGTGCCAGTCCTGCTCGGGCCAGCCGGGAAAGAACTGATCCGGGGTCATGCCGACATCGCCGTGCGTTTCCTCCACGCGGGCGACGGTGACGTCGCCGAGGGTGAGGTCGTCCATGATTTCTCCTTCTAAAAATAGTGGTGACTGGTGGTGGGTGATTTAGCGCTGAACCAAAGGGACGGTGCGATCCGCCGGCCCGGGCTTTGAGTGTTCAGCCGCTCGGCACAACCAGCCACACCCCATCAGGGGTAGGCACGCGACGGAGAGCCAGTAACGTGAGTGGGGCTATCGACGCGGCGAACGGTTGGAGTCGGCCGGTCGATGTCGCGAGAGTGGGCCGGCCCTCGACGGATCTACTGTGTTGATCGCCGAACCGGCACCGCCTGGTCAGCGGCGTGCGGACTGGTGTCTGCCAGGCCGGCGAGCCTTTCAGTGGCCCTGGTTGCGCCACCCGGTGTTCGATGACCGGGTCGAGCACCTGCAGCGGCCTTCACATGGGGCGGCCACGTACGGTGGTGCGCACTCTCGCGCACCACCGTGATCGCCGGGCCCCGGCGACGCGTCGGCCCACACCGGTTGCCCTGCGGCGCCGCAGGGCCGGCGTACCCGCAACCAGGGACAGACGGTGGGTCGAGTCCAATTTCCGCCGAGGCTCGAGGCGGCGGCCCGGCACAAATCACCCATCGGAGTGGGTGGAGGACCGCGCCGGGGCGAGACTATCCCTGCTGTGGTTAGGCGGGCGGAGTCGTCTACGCACGATACTTGCGCCATGAATTCTCGGCGACTTCCCGGCGAACTTGGCGAGTTCTTACAGGCATGCCGAGCCCGGGTACGCCCCGATGAGGTGGGCTTGCCGACCTACGGAGACCGTCGCCGCGTCACCGGACTACGACGCGAGGAACTCGCGCTACTTGCCGGGGTGAGCTCGTCGTACTACACCCGGCTAGAGCAGGGACAGTCCCGAAACGCCTCACCCCAGGTGCTTGCCGCGCTGGCCAGCGCGTTACGGCTCGGCCCGGCCGAGAGCGACCACCTGCACGTGCTCGTCGAGACCGCAAGCAGAACTCGAGTCATGAGGCGTCCTCCGGCTGAGCACGCCGACCCCGCCCTGCTGGAGCTCCTGGAAACCCTCGACCGCGTTCCCGCGATCATCCTCGGCCGACGCAGCGACGTTCTCGCCTGGAACTCCCTCGGTCACGCGCTTCTGGCTGGCGGAATCGACCGCGACTCCCCGACAATCCTCAGCCGTCGCCCGAACATGACGGAGACAATATTTCTCGACCCGCACAGCCGGGAGCTGTACGTGGACTGGGCGGGCAAAGCCCGAGCAGTCGTCGGCAACCTCCGCCTGGTCGCAGGACAGCACCCCGACGACCCCGCGCTCGCCTCGCTCATCGGCAAACTCATCATGACCAGCCCCGACTTCAGCTCCATGTGGGCCGATCACAAGGTGCACGCGTGCGCAGCCGCCCAATACGACCTGCACCATCCCCTCGTCGGACACCTCACCATTACCCAGCAGACCCTCCGCTCCGTGGAAACACCGGACCAGACATTCGTGACCTGTACAACCACGGCCGGGACACCCTCAGCTGAAGGGCTAGCCCTACTGCGCCAACTGCTCGGCGACGCGGGCGAGGGCTACGCCCGCGAGCGACAGCCCCACCTCGGTCACCTGGAGCGGCCTTGACTGATGCGCGACGTGGCATGCTGCACGGACATCCGCCCCGCAACGCCCATGCTGCGCTGGCATTCAGAGCAGCGTTGGGACTGCTGCGCCCGCCATCATGTGCGGCCGCGCTCGCTAGGCTTCGATCGGGTTGTCGACGTCCGGGTACGCAGCCTCCGCACGGTGCTGGCCAGCGTGGCGGACGCTCACCCACATCGCCCCGTGGGGACGCTCCAGTCCGAGCCAGCCCGGTGGGGCAGGCCCAGGCCCGGCCGGAACTGACCCGCGCGGCCGCCGCGCTAGATAGTCAGGTCGTCAGCCGAGCCGGGCGTTGGTCATGCCGCCGTCCACGTCGATCGTGGCGCCGTGGATGAACGCCGCTTCATCGGAGACCGCGAAGCGGACGACGTAGCCGATGTCGACAGGGCGAACGGGGCGTCCCGCGATTGTTCCTCTGGTCATCGCCGCGAGCGCCTCGGCGTCCCTCTCGTTGCCGGGGGTGGCGGTCGCACCGGGCGCAATAGTGTTGACCCGTACACCTCGCGGTCCGTACTCGGCGGCCCACGCGCGGGTCAGCTGCTCGATTGCGGCTTTGGTCGCCGGGTACAGCGCGGTGAACGGAACACCCACGCGGCTCATCCAGGAGCCGATGTTGACGATGGCACCGCCCCCGCGGGCGGCCATGGCTGGCGCGAGGGCCCCGACAAGGATGTGGGGGGCTCGGATGTTCGTGCGCAGGACGGCGTCCAGCACGTCGTCCGGCAGGGCGTCGGTCGGGCTAATCGGGTAGATGCCCGCGTTGTTGACCAGGATGTCGACCCGGTCGCCCAGGGCCCTCTGTGCTTGGCTGGCGAACGTGCGGATGTCCGTTGCTGTGCCGGCCAGGTCAACGGTCAGGGCGTGCGCTGCGCCGCCTGCAGCGGTGATCCGCTCGACCACCTGGTCTGCGCGGGACCCGTTCCGGCCCGTGACGAGCACTTCTGCACCGGAAGCAGCCAGGACCCGGGCGATGGCTTCGCCGATGCCACTGGTGGACCCGGTCACCACAGCCGTCTTCCCTGCGAGGCGGCGGTCCTGGGTCAGTGCGCTGAGGGCGTCGCTGTTGGTCTGCATCTAGGCCTCCTTGTTGGGGGTGGGGCGGGATGCACGGGTCCTGCTGAGCCCAGCGGCGCCCAACAGGACCAGGGACACCATGTAGGGGTAGGCGGCGGTCCGCTCGACGGCGCCGTTGAACAGCGCGGGCACGGTGACCAGTGCGACCATCGCGGCGCTGCCCACCGCCCCGAGACCCACCAGGAGCCGGGCAACTCCGAGCGGGGCGGCGTAGTAGCGGGTTGCTCGGGCGCCGACCAGGATCAGCAGGGCGTTGCCGAAGCCGATGTTCAGGAACGCTCCCACGGCGTGCGCGAGCTCGACGGTGCCCTCCGGGAACAACCCCACCAGCACGCCCCCGACCCCGAAGGCGACGCCGGCGATGCGGATCCAGGCCCGATGCCTGCTTGGTGGCAGGGACCGCGCCAGCATGATGATCCCGTAGGCGCCGACGACGCCAAGCAGGCAGAAGCTGATGTTCATCAGGACCCCGAACGGTGAGTCGACCAGCCGACCCTGGTAGGTCCTGGGTCCGTCGGTGACGCCGAGGTCGCTGATGAAGTTGCGGAAGTAGCTGTAGCCGGGTCGTCGCCACGCCGCGGCGGCAACGCCCTCACACAGCAGGAACTGAGCCGGGGCGATCAGCAGCGCGGCGCTGCCACCGACCCCGCCTCGATCCGAGGCGGGAAAGGTCCTGGTCGGCATGACGGCGGTCACCGTCAGGCCGATCGCTGTCGTTCGTGTCACGCAGATCCTCCTTCGTCCGGCCGCAGCGCTGTCTGGGGCTCCGTCCGCAATGTAGGCGTCGACTAGATTGGCCGTCAAGTGGGTATGTTGGAGCCCATGACGGCGCAGCCCTACCACCACGGCAGCCTCAGGGCCGCGCTGCTGGACTCTGCTGAACAGGCCGTCGCCCGCTCCGGTAGCGACCAGTTGTCCCTGCGTGAGATCGCCCGGCTCGCGGGGGTGAGTCACGGCGCTCCGCGCGCGCACTTCCCGACCAAGGAAGCTCTCCTGGACGCCGTCGCTCAGCGCGGCTTCGAGCGCCTGCAAGCACGGCTGAGCGTGGCCGCCAACGGTCCGGCTGAG
>JAABUT010001113.1_pt1 | contig 31224 bp, 31 predicted proteins | sample 5559281 | NCBI WGS metagenome assembly JAABUT01 (sample SAMN10711880, study PRJNA513359) | rock metagenome | isolation source: Antarctica rocks | place: Antarctica: Victoria Land, Ricker Hills nord | collected 2016-01-04
GGAGGGGATCGCGCTGGCGAAGCGGCGGGGGGCGTATCGGGGGCGGAGGAAGGCGCTGAGTGGGGAGCAGCGGGCGGAGGCACGAACACGGGTAGCGGCGGGAGAGCAGAAAGCAGCGGTGGCACGGGCGTATGGGATCAGCCGCGAGACACTCTATCAGTACCTGCGCGCTGCGGAGTGAGCCGTACCGTCGCGGATGATCCTCGAGCGCTGCCTCAATGTTCCCACCGATGCGGTAGACGCAACGCAACCGAACGCAATTGATGACAAATGATGTTCGCCTAATCCCTCACAGCGACACGATTAGTGGAAAGAAATCCGCCTGTGAACACCGATGTTGTTCGCCGGAAGCGGATTAGACGAAGAATAGAGCAAGAACCGGATCAATGTGGTACGGGAGGAAGAGATGTGAAAACCCGGCGCCGATGATAACGGAGGCTGGTGAAACAGGGCACACCGCCGTGCGGTGCTCGTCGTGTCGTTTGCTGAGCGTCAGGGGCCGAAGACGTAGACCGCACCCTGATCCCCCTCGGTTTGCGCTCCGACGAGCACGGTAGTCCCGTCCGCACTCATCGCCACCGCAGAAGCGTAAAAGGCCAAGGATGAGTGCCCGGGCCCGTTGTAGCTCAACGGTTGCTGCTGGCTCCACGACGTGCCCGCGCGTGCGAACGTGAAGGCCGTGCGCACGATCACGCCGGGCTCTCCGATCACGGCAGTCTCTCCCGTGCCGCTCAGCGCGACCGCGTAGCCGAACTTGCCGTCGCTGTTCGGGAGGAGTTGCGCCTGCTGGGTCCACCGATCGCCTTCGCGCGTGAAGACGTACGCCGCACCGGGGATCGTATTGCCGATTTGGTGCCCGGGAGCGCCAATCAGTGCGGTGGCGCCATCCCCACTCACCGCCACGACAGAGCTGAAGAGCGCTCCGCGCACGGCGTCGCCAGCGACGACTTCTTGCTGCTGCGACCACACCGTGCCATCACGCGTGAAAATATACGCCGCACCCGTCCGCGCATTCTTCCCCGCCGCCCCGATCACCACGGTCTCCCCGTTGCTGCTCAGACCGAGGGCATAGCCAAAGCCATCGCCGCCCGTGGCATCGGCGGCGACCAACCCCTGCTGCTGCGTCCACCGATCGCCGCCGCGCGCGAAGACGGACACCGCGCCGGTGTCGCCGTCCTTCCCCGGTGCCCCGATCGCCGCGGTCGTGCCGTCGGCGCTGACCGCGACCGCGTAGCCGTAATCATCTCCGTCGGCAACATCGCTGGCCGTCAGCTTCTGCCGTTGCGTCCATGTTGCGCCGCTGCGCGTGAAGACGTACGCCGCGTTGCTGGCGGGATTCTTTCCTTGATCGAAGTTGATGATCGCCGGCGCCCCGATGATGGCGGTGGCGCCGTCCCCGCTCAATGCCACCGCGAGGCCGAAGCTGTCGCCCGGTGTCGACTCGACAGGAATCAAGACCTGCTGCTGGGTCCAGACCGAGTCGGTGCGCGCGAAGATATATGCCGCCCCCGTGTCGGTGGACGTCGCTTGGCTCTGCGACACGCCGCGCATCGCCCCCTCGATCCGTGGCGCGCCGACGATGGCGGTCGTACCGTCCGCACTCACCGCCATGGCGTAACCGAACGAGCCGTAGGGGACGGCATCCCCGGCGACCAGCCTCGCGCGTTGCATCAGCGCGGCCATCCCCACCCGGTCGGGTGGTGTTCCGTCCGGTGGGGCTTCCGCGCTGATTCCCGCCGCGATGCCCGCTGTCGGCGGTGCCCATTCAGCGTCAGCGAGAGATGGCGAACGATGGGGACGATCGGAAGCGGGCGTGGCCAGCACCGGTGATGCGACGAGGGGAGTCGACAATGCAGTCGCCACGGTTGCTTTCAAGATTGCCCGACGAGAGAGCCTCGTGCTCATTGGCGTCCTCTTCCGCATGGGAAACGCAGGGCGCACCGCGCGCCCGGATGTCTCAACCAGACAGACATGCTAGTGATAGAACGCTCCGTCGAAGAAAAAGTGACGATCCATTGGCGGCGCAGAAGGGAGTTACGGCGACGCTGACGCGATATCTCCGGTGGGCGGCAGCGGGAGCGCGAACGCCCATGGCCCTTCCACCGTGCTGACCGGCACGAATGCGTGGCGCGTCGGGTTGGGCAGGCCGGACTGCCGCTCGCTGAAACCGATGCTGGCGACGATGCGCTCGGAGAAGGGTGTACCTTTCATGGGCAGAGAATACCACGACCACGGGTGTCGTGGGCGCTGCAAAGCGGTTCCGATAATAGGGTTCTTGGAGCGTTATCTGGAACCGATGTCCTGCCTATGATTCCTGATTTGGACGTGATATGAACTGTTATCACAACCAAAGGAACCGAACGGACAGATGAGGACCGCGCTCATCCGACGACATCCGAGACCCTGCAGACGAGACCGTGTATGAGATTCCCAAGCCCAAACCGCACCACCATCTGATCAGTCGCAGCTGCGGGAGTGAGCAGGAAATCGATCAGGAAGCGATGGACGGGGAGGAGAGCGCTATTCCTCGCGTCTCAGATGCGCATCCACGCGCCGACGATAACTGAGTTGCGGCCGTGGCGTGCCGCGGCTCGCCGGTCGCCCCGCGACCTTCGCCTGACAATACGCATAGAGCGCGTCATAGAGCGGTCCACTGAGGCGCAACTTCTCGTCATCGTCCGGCACCGTGATTAGCAGCCCCCGGATCACAGCATCGATCCCCGCCGACTCCGGTCGGCGCGACCGACTCGGCGGCACATCCGCATCGAGGATAATTCGCCCCATCTCGACCAGTACCGGGTCATCATCCAACCCATGACGCGCGAGCATCACCTGGAAGGTGCATTGGCCGTCCTCGTGGCTATACTCCGCTCCGCGCATGTCGAACGTGTGCCCATCGAGCGTCGCCGGGTCGGTATCCGCCGGTACGAAGACGAACACCGCCTCCGGGTCGATATATCGACGAATCAACCAGGGGCAAGACGTGCGATCGATGTGGAGGTTCTGGCGGGTGATCCATCTCATCGCGGCGCTGCATCTTCGCGTGCGGCGGTTTCGAGAAAAGCGGCCAGTTCTTCCTCGCATCGATGGAGGAGTGCGGCGACCTCTTCGGCATCGGTGCCGCCGAAATAGTCGCGTGCCCGCACCTGGTCAGTCCACCGAGTCAGCTTGCCGAGATCTTCCTCCAACTCCTCAAGCTCCGCGAACGTGAACTCGCGGTGCTCCGTCTCTCGGCGTACATGGCTGAGGAACCCCTCGGCCTCGCGGGCAAGCTCGCGATATTCGCTCGTGCGGGCTGCTTGGGACGTTGCCGTGAGCGCCTCCGCCCGTTTCGGATCGAGGTGCGCCGCTTCCACCAGCGTCGCCTCACCACCAAACTCCTCGACCTTTGCCGCGATGCGCTGCAACGCATCGGCCGTTTCGGCGCGTTCGGGCAGCGCACAGACGCCATCGCGTAGGTAAACCGCGCCGACCTTCTTGATCTCACGCCAGATGTACGCCCGCTTGCGCGAGGGCTCCGAGGGTACCGTGTAGATGAGGAGCGCCCAGCTCATGTTGGCATCCCTTTTATGATACGATCCTTGCGCGGTCAATCTAACGTATGTTACATGCATACGGGCGCGAGTGGGCCGCTTCGATGCGCGTGTCCCGCACTATTGTACCGTCGGGCAGGAGCACCGGACGATCGCTGGCGCACGAGGGACTTATTCAACAACCGGAATGGAGGACATGCCATGAAGATGCAACGATCCCGCCTCGTCGTGATGGCCGTGATTCCCCTCCTCATCGGTGCATTGATCATCATGTACCCGGCCGGTGCGACCACGATCAACGGGGCTGCGGCCGGTCAGGGCGGCACGACGACCCTCCGGCAACTGGCGGCACCGATCGATTGGACACCGGTCGATCAGGCGATGGGCAAGGCGGGCGCGATGCAGCCCGGGAACGTGCAGCGCTACGCATTCCCGCGCAGCGATCTGCAGGTGACGGTGCGCGGCACGGTCGTGAAAGCGCCCTTCGCCCTCGGCACGCACATCGAGATGCTGCCCGTGGGCGATGGCAGCGTGATGTACATGGGGGATCTCGTGCTGACGGAGGACGAGGTGATCCCCGTACTCTCCGCCCTGCAGCAAGGCGGCATAGATCTCGCGGCGCTCCACAACCATCTGATCGGCGAGTCGCCACGCGTTATGTACCTGCACATCGGCGGGCACGGCGATCCCGTCCAGGTCGCGACGACGATCCACACCGCCCTCGACCAGAGCAAAACACCGATGACAGCGGCGCCGAGTACCGCGCCAGCGCCGGACAACGGGCTCGACACGAAGCAACTCGACCAGTTGCTCGGATACGCGGGCAAGGCCAATGGCGGCGTTTACCAGTTCAGCGTCCCGCGCGCCGAGAAGATTATGGATAGCGGGATGGCGGCCGCGAACATGCCGGGCATGGACCCGATGGATATCGAACTACCGCCCGCGATCGGTGTCGCGACCGCGATCAACTTCCAGGCGACGGGCGACGGAAAGGCGCTGATCACCGGCGACTTCGTCCTCCTGGGCAACGAGATCGCCTCCGTCAGCCGCATCCTCCAGGGGAGCGGCATCGACGTCACCGCCGTGCACAGTCACAGCTTCACGGAGTCACCGCGACTCTTCTACCTGCACTTCTTCGCGAACGATGACCCGGCCAAACTCGCGGCCAGCCTGCGGGCGGCGCTGAACCAGACGAATAGCGCACCGGCGGCGCAATAGCCGCCCCGTCGGACATTCCAGAGGAGTTGATGCGCGATGCCACATGCCGTCTTCCCACTCTCACGCATCCTGATCACCGCCGTGGTCTGTGGGCTCGTCGCATTCCTCCTCCTCGCGTGGCGCGGACGCGGCAACAAAGATGCGCTGCGCACGGGGCTGGTGCTGGCGCTGCTCATTGGCGTCCTGATTGTTGTCTGGCGCATTCTCAGCAACCGCTGGTATCTCAACGATGATTTTGCCCCCGGTGTCAGCCCCTCCGATGTCGGCAGCGGAGTGCTGGTCTTCCTGGGCTGGCTCGCCCTACCGCGACTTCGCGACAGCGGGCGCGACTGGGTGGTGACGAGCGCCCTGGTCGCCCTGGCCACGTTCGTGTGCAATGTCGTGCTCATCTAGTCACTCCGCTCAAGCGATGCGGTCATTCTGCTATCATCGAGAAGAGAGCTTCTCCCATGAAACGTCGCACATTCCTGGTGATCGCAGCGACCGCCGCACTCCTCCTGGCGGCATGTTCTCGCGGGCAACAGGCCACCCCGCCAGACGCGCTCGGGCTGCGGCAGATCGCCGACGTGCCGCTCCCTGGAAGTACGTCGCGGTGGGATTACGCGAGCCTCGACCCGTCCACGGGCAGGCTCTATATCGCGCATCTGGGCGGCAGTAGCATGACGGTCTTCGATACGAAGAACCAGCAGGTCGTGACGGATATCACGGGGATCGCGAGCGCACACGGTGTCATCGCCGTCCCCCAACTGAAACGCGTGTACGCCACCGCGACCGGAGACAACCAGGTCGTGACGATCGATGCACAGACGCTGCAGATCCTTGCCCGGACCGAGGGCGGGAACTACCCCGACGGCCTGGCGTATGATCCCGATGACGGCAAGGTCTTTGTCTCGGATGAATCCGGCGGCACAGTTACCGTGATCAGCACCGAGACCAACCAGCGCACCGCCACGATCGATCTGGGCGGCGAAGTCGGCAACACCCAGTACGACACCGTGGGGAAGCGCATCTTCTCCGTCGTGCAGACGCGCAACCAACTCGTCGCGATCGATCCGGGGACCAATCAGGTGGCGAGCCGCTCCGATCTTCCCGGCTGCAAGCACGCGCACGGCCTCGCCCTGGATGACGCAAATCGCCTGGCCTTTATTGCGTGCGACGAGAACGCGACCCTCGTCATCTTCGACCTGCGCACCATGCAGATCACCGGAACGCAGACGGTCGGCGACACACCGGATGTCCTCGCCTTCGACAACGGGCTGCATCGGCTCTACGTCGCCGCCGAGAGCGGCGTCCTCGCGATCTTCGACGAGCACGGCACCGCGCTGACGAAGGTCGGGCAGGGGATGATCGCACCACGGGCACACGTCATCGCGGTGGATGCCGCGACCCACCGCATCTACCTCCCGCTCGAAGAGAGCGGCGGCCATCCCGCCCTGCGCATCCTTGAGCCTGCGACCGGTACGCATAGCCCTTGACGGCACAAGATCGCTCTGATAGCGTGCGTATATAACAGTCGTTATATGAGTGATGTGGTTGGGGGTGGGTCGTGAGTGACAAGCGGATGGTGCTCTTTGTCTGCCCGCATGGCGCGGCGAAGAGCCGGATAGCTGCGGCCTTCTTCAATCGCGTCGCACCTGAGGGGTGGATGGCGCTCTCGGCTGGTGTCGAGCCCCAAGAGACGGTGGGACTCAATGCGATCCGGCTCCTCAAGGGCACGGATGCCGAAGCACTCCTTGATCTTGAATCGCCGCGACCCGTCGCTGCGGTGCCATTGCCCGACCGGATCGTCGCGATTGACTGTGATGTCCCGAACGGGGAGCGCTGGGATTTGTTGCATCAGGAGTTCGAGGCGCCGATGCGCGAGGAGTTGCGGAGCCGGGCCGAAGCGCTGGCGCGGGAGGTGGGCAGTGGCTGAGATCATTGGAGCAGGCGCCATCGCGCGGCCATCGCAACGGGTCGGACTATTGCCGCTGATCGGCTATTTCCTCAAGCTCGGCACGATCGGCTTCGGCGGTCCGGTCGCGCTCGTCGGCTACATGCGCCGCGACCTCGTGGAGGATCGTCGATGGGTACAAGAGGACGAATATAAGCTCGCCCTCGCCCTGGCCCAGATCATGCCCGGTCCGCTCGCGGCGCAGTTCGCCATCGGCCTCGGCTATCTCCTGCGCGGTGTCCTGGGGGCGACGGCCGTCGGCCTCGCCTTCGTCCTGCCCTCATTCCTTATGGTGGTGGGGCTCTCCGTCCTCTACGTCGCCTACGGCGGCCTGTGGTGGATGCAGGCGCTCTTCTACGGCATTGGTGCGGCAGTTGTGGCGATCATCACGATCGCGGCGTACAAACTGGCACGCGGCACGATCAAGCGCGACCCACTCCTCTGGGGAATCTTCGCGGTGCTCCTCATCGTCACGGTGGTCACGCAAGCGGAGCTCGCGGTCATTTTCATCGCCGCCGGACTCCTCGTCGTCTTGATCCGCGCCTTCCCGAAGCGCCTCAAGGCGCGGATCCCCTTTCTCAGTGTCGCGGCATGGCCAATCGTGATCGCCGGTGCGCTGACGAGCAGTCGAGATAGCGGCAAGCTCACGCAAATCTTCCTCTTCTTCATCAAGGCGGGCGTCTTCGTTTTCGGGAGCGGGCTGGCGGTCGTCCCCTTCCTCTATGAGGGCGTCGTGCAGCAGCACCACTGGCTCACCGAGCGGCAGTTCAGCGATGCGGTCGCGATCGCGATGATCACGCCCGGACCGGTCGTCATCACCGTCGCCTTCATCGGCTACTTGGTGGCCGGCTTGGCGGGCGCGTCCCTGGCCGCAGTGGGCATCTTCCTGCCGGTCTACTTCCTGACGATCATCCCGATGCCCTGGTTCAAAAGGCACCGCGATAACGCCCAACTCAAGGCGTTCGTTGCGGGCGCGACAGCGGCGGCGGTCGGGGCGATCGCGGGTGCGGTGATCATCCTCGGCAGGCGTTCGATTATCGACGTGCCGACGGGATTGATCGCGCTCGTCAGCTTCGGGCTGCTCTGGCGCTTCAAGGTGCCGGAGCCGCTCATCGTGCTCGGTGCGGGCGTCGCGGGGTTGGTCGTCTGGGTCGTCATCTAGGAGGAACGATGTTCGCCGTCCGCGATATCGTGGTGTTCATTATTGTTGCCGGCATCCTCACCGGTGGCGTTCTCGCGACGTGGTCGTGGGCGCGGGAGCGGGCCACCTTCGTCGTCGCCGGCGTCGCGGCGATGGCGGGGATGATGGCGTGGAACTTCGTGCTCCACTGGTCGAATACCGCGAGCCTGAACGTGGACGCCCCAATAATCGGCCTGAGTTGGCAGGACGTGGGCAGCGGAGTCTGGGCCTTTCTCGTCATGGCGCTCGTCCTGGGGCTGATCGTGTTGCGTGAAGAGCCAGCGCGTCGAGTCGTCGGCGCTGCGGGTATCGCGGGCGTCATCGCGATGGTTGTCGATATTTTCGTGCTCTAGGAACGTGATACGTTGAGGGGGCGCGTGGGGCATGCCGTCCGCCGGGAGGGATGATGACGAAGGAGGATTATACCGGGACGCACCATTACTTGTGGGCACTGCGGCCGTATTTCCGGCAGGTCGCTGGCGAGCTCGTGCTCGGGTCGCTCGCCGGCATCGTGATGAATACGACGGTCGTCCTCCCGGCCCTCCTGCTCGGGCATGCCATCGACACCGCCCTCGCCCTGCAGCGGGGCGCGGCCACCTCGTGGGGCGTCGGCCGGGCGGCGCTCCTTCTGCTCGGCGGCACGATGCTCAGCGAGGGGCCGCGCGTCCTGAAACGCTGGTGGCTCGGCACCGCGAACGCGCGCATCCGCTCCAACCTGCGCGCTGACGCCGTGCGCGGCATCCTCGCCCGCCCGCTCGCCGAGTTGCACGGCATCCCGATCGGCGACCTGATGGCCCGCGTGATCGGCGATGTCGAGGTCCTCGGCGTCGGCGTGCGCGAGTTCGTCATCGAGACGTGGGACACGGTGCTCTTCTCCCTCTCCTTCGTCGTCGCCATGCTCTTCCTCGATGCCCCGCTGACGCTCCTCGCGCTCGCACCGGCCCCCCTGGCGCTCCTCCTCAGTTACGCCACCGGCCGCGGCGTCACCCGACGCACGACCGCGGCGCGCCAGGCCAACGCCGCGCTCACGGGGCTGATCCAGGAGCAGCTCGCCGCGATCCGCCTGCTGCGCCTCTTCGGGCGCGCCGACGCCTCCGTGGCGCAGGTGGCCGCCCTCTCCCGCGACCAGGCGGACGCGAATCTGCGCGTCGTGCGGCTGCGCACCGGACTCCAGCCGCTCTATCAGCTCCTGGTCACCGGGGGCGTCGTCTTCCTGATCTGGCAGGGGGGGAGCCGGGTCGTCGCCGGGGGGCTGACCGTCGGCGCGTTCGTCGCCTTCCTCCAGCTCTACGGCCGCTTCATCGGCCGCGGCTTCCGCATCCCGCAGCTCGTGAACTCGGTGCAGAGCGGGGGGGCAGCGTACGCGCGCCTCAAGCCGTGGCTGGCGCCGCCGCTGCCGCTCGACGGGGAGCCGCGCCGCGCCTCCTTCCGCGCCGATCATATCGTCGGGCTCGGCCGGACCGTCCCGCCGCCCCCGGCGGCCCCGCCCGGCCCGATCGCCGTGACGCTACGAGACGTGACCTTCCACTATCCGGGCACCGATATGCCCGCGCTGCGCGATATTTGCTTGGACATCCCGGCCGGGGCGCTTGTGGCGGTCACCGGACCGGTGGGTTCGGGCAAGAGCGCGCTCACCCAGGTGCTGGCCGGTCTGCTGCCGCGCTCCCTCGGCGACGTGCGCCTGAATGGCGAGCCGTTGGAAGCGATCCCGCCCGCCGAACGGGCGCCGCGCATCGGCCTCCTGCCCCAGGAGCCCTTTCTCTTCTCCGGGACGGTCCGAGAGAACGTCCTCCTCTCGCCGCCCGATACCGCGCCGAATGCGGACGAGGTGGCGGCGGTGGATGCGGCGGTCACATTGGCGGCGCTGACCGAGGACCTGCGGACCTTTCCCGATGGTCTGGACCAGCCGGTCGGCGAGCTCGGCATCCGCGTGTCGGGCGGGCAGCGGCAGCGAATCGCCCTCGCCCGCGCCCTCGCGGCATCATCACCGGCACGCCCCGGACTCCTGGTGCTCGACGATCCCTTCTCGGCGGTCGATGTGGACACGGAGGCCCGCCTGCTCGCCGGGCTGCGCGAGGCGTTCGGCCCGTCCGCGCCGCCGGGGCACCGGGCGACGATCGTCCTGTGCTCGCACCGCCTGACCGCCTTCCCGCAGGCAGATCACGTCGTCGTCCTCGACCAGGGGCGGATCGTCGAGGCGGGGACCCACGCGGCGCTCACCGCGGCGGGCGGCCTCTACGCGCGGATCTTCTCGGCGCAGCAGCGCGCCGCCGGCAGGAGCGAGATCGGGGTGGCGCGATGACCGCGACGGCCGCGACTACTCCGTTCGCGCCATTGGGGGGGGCGACTCGCGCCGCCCTCGGGCCGGTCCTGCGTCCCTGGCGGTGGGCGCTCGCCATGATCGCCCTGTGCATGTTCGTCGCGCGGGCGCTAGACCTGGCGCCCGCGCTGATCGTGCAGCGGGTCGTGGACCAGCATCTCACGCCGGGGCGCGCGGACGGCCTGCTGACCCTCGGCCTGCTCTACCTGGGCTCCGTCGTCGCGTCGCAGGCGGTGAACTTCGCCGCCATCTACCTGACCGCCATCGTCGCCCAGGACGCGCTCCGGGCGCTCCGGGTCCGGCTCGCCGATCACCTGCAGCGGCTGCCGCTCGGCTACTACGACCGGACACCGATCGGCGACATCATCAGCCGCAGCACCGCGGATGTCGAGACGGTGGACACGCTCTTCTCCACCGGCGCGATCAACCTCGTCGGCAACCTCGTCCGCCTGCTCACCGCGTTCGGCGCGATGCTCCTCCTGAGCGTGCCGCTCACGCTCGTGGCGCTCCTGAGCGTGCCGCCGCTCGCCGCGATCACGCGCTTCTTCCAGCTGCGGGTGCGGTCCGCCGAGCGCGACACGCGCCGCGCGGTCGGGCTCCTCAACACCCACCTGCAGGAGACAATCGGCGGGGTGGACGTCATCCGCGCCTTCGGGCGAGAGGAGACCTTCACGGCGCGCTTCCGCCTGGCGCTGCGCACCGCGCTGCTCGCCACCAACCTCTCGACTTTGTACAGCTCCCTCTACACGCCGATCATGGTCTTCCTCGCGGCGGCGGCCACGTCGCTCCTGTTGTGGTCCGGGACGGCAGGATTCACCGCGGCGTGGGGCGTCTCGATCGGGACGCTCACCGCCTTCGTGCTCGTCTTCGGCCGCTTCTTCGAGCCGATCACGTCGATCGGCGACGACTGGCAGACCGTGCAGAGCGCGCTCTCCGGGATCGAGCGGATCGTCCAGGTGCTCGCCGTCCCGGCGGAGAATCGCGTGCCCGGCGCCACGGCGGGCGATGCGGATGGCCTCGTTGTCCGCGACGTCGTCTTCGGCTACGCGCCGGATCGGCCGGTGGTGCGCGGGGTCACGCTCACCGTCTCGCCCGGCGAGCAGGTGGCGCTCGTGGGACGCACCGGGGCCGGCAAGACGAGCATCGTCCAGCTCATCGCCGGCCTCTATCCTCCATGGAGCGGGCAAGTGTCGGTAGATGGCCGCGACCCGCGCAGCCTGAGCGACGAGGAGCGGCGGGGGATGGTCGCGGTGGTGCCGCAGCAGGTGCAGCTCTTCAGCGCCACGGTCCGGGAGAACCTGACCCTCGGTGACCCGGCCGTCACGTCAGCGGCGATGGAGCGCGCCGTGGCGTTGGCGGGCGCATCGACGCTCGTGGAATCGCTCCCGCAGGGATACGACACCCCCCTGCGCGGTGCGGGACGCGGCGCGGGGGTGCAGCTGTCGGCGGGGCAGCGACAACTGCTGGCGCTGGCGCGGGCGCTCGTCTGGGACCCGGCGGTGCTGCTCCTGGATGAGGCGACGGTGGCAATCGACAGCGCGAGCGACGCGGCCCTCTGGGCGGCCCTGCGCGCCGACGTGCGGGGGCAGCGACGCGCGGTCCTGACGGTGGCGCACCGGCTCGCGACGGCGCGGGCGGCGGACCGGGTGATCGTCCTGGACGCCGGCGAGGTCATCGAGGAGGGACCGCCTGATGACCTGATCCGGCGGGGCGGGCGCTTCGCCGCGCTCGTCGAACTGGAGGCTGCAGGCTGGGACTGGCGGGAGGCGTGAACCGGTAGGATGGTCGCCGCACGATTGCGGCGACGACTGATTACCAGCAGGGAAGGGGAGCGTCATGCCGAAGGATACGTATCTGCAACCCGACAAACCGGACCCCGTCCTCGACGCGGAGATCATCCTCGCACTGGCGCGGCGGCACGTCCCCGGCGCGCGGGCGGTCAAGGCGGTGGACGAGACGGGCGGCGAGGCGCGTACCTACGCCATCGACGACGACGTGATCTTCAAGACGCAGCGGCCCCACCGGCTGCGCCCGCGGACGAGCCAGACCAAGGAGGTCTTCTTCCTGGAGCAACTGGCCTGCTTCCCCGCCATCCCGGTGCCGCGCGTCCTCGGCTACGGGAAGGAGGGGGAGATCGAGTACACCTGCCTGACGCGGATGCCGGGCATCGCCGTGCACCGCGCCACGCTGAGCGGGGAGGCGCGCCGGGCGATGCTGCACGATCTCGGGCGCGTCCTGCGGCGCATCCACGCGATCCCGCAGCGGGAGATGGCCGCCAGCGGCCTCTTCCCGGGCGACCAATCGGCGCACGACTTCCATGCCCGCCTCGCGGAGGCGTTCGACGATGCCATCATCGCCGTACGCGCGACGGAGGGCGCCTGGGTGCTGGAACAGTCGCCGGAAGACGTGGCACAGCGGGCGCTCGCGGCGCTGCCCCGGAGCGAGCTGCGCGTCGCCCTGCACTCCAATCCCGCCCCCGAGCACACCTTCGTGGACGAGGCGACGGGCGCATACACGGGCACGATCGACTTCGGCGACGCATTCATCAGCCACCCGACACTCGATCTGCGCCGCTGGCGCGACCCCCGCGACCGGGAAGCGGTATTCGCGGGCTATATCGCCGACGCGCCCGTGGACGACGAGTTCGTCATGGTCTGGCAGGTCGTGCAGGTGCTCACCAACCTGACCGTCATCGCGGTTGATCCGGGAAATCGGGCCGCCGCGGGAGCACATCTTGAGACACTTATCGGATCGTGATACTGCTGGCGAAATCACCGGATCAAGGTACGAACGAGGCAGAACAGAGGAAGCGTCGCCGCATTGCCAGCCAGATTCGCGGTATCTCGGACTTCGCCAGCAGTATCGTTGAGGGAAACTACCCGCTAATATCCTGTGATAACGATCATTATCGCAGGATTTATACGAATCGCCTTGAGGTCATACCTGGCTCGCGCCATACATACTGACAAGATGTTCGCCGAATCCCGACGAAACAGCCGATCAGCGTTCCGGTCACGGTTGTGAGCATCACCCCAACTGCGACGGCGGAATATGCAGTGACCGCGCCTCAGAACCAGCGTGTGCGTATTCGCGGTCAGCCGTCACCCAGTCGGCGCACAAAGCGCGTGCGCGAACCGGTCGGCGACGGGGTCGCGGTGCCGCTCGGGAGCGCAGTCGCGACCCGGATCAACAACTGATTGTGGAGGTTGACACCGATATCGCCACCGAGCGGCCCGTGCGCCGTGCCGTCGCTGTGGTAGGAGAGCAGGACGCCATCAGTCGGGCCGGGGCAGAAAGGCAGGACGCTCGTGAAGACTGCGGTGCCGTCCTTGCTCGCCGTGAAGACGCTGTCGGAGGCGTCCGGCTTGCCGAAGGGGGAGCGTTTCGCTCCTTGCGCCGTGAACTGGTTGCGGAAGAGTTGATACGCGCCACCGGGGACCAACCCACTGAACTGATTGATCGCCGCAGCGGAGCCGTTTGTGCAGACGACCGTGCCGGTGCCGCTCGCCCCGAGCCACTCGCCGAGCGTGAATCCGAGCGGTATCCCCTGTGCGGCAAAGAGCGGCACGGATGGCGCGTCGGACGCGACGCGGGCGGGGCGATAGCCGCCGCGATGCAGAATATTTTGCGGCCCAGTCGCCGCCGCGACGGCGGGATCGGCGACGAAGACCTGCGGGTCGACGACCGCCGGTTGGTTTGTTTCATTCGAGAAGAACGCGGCGTGCGTCGCGAACGTGTAGGTGTACGACGGATCTGCTGCGGCGACGGGAGCCGCCAGCAGCATACTCAGCATGAGAACCGTTCCTAGCGCGTAACCCGGCCAGCGTGTCATTCCTGCTCCTTCGTGAACGTTTCAGACTTGCACGACCGAGGATGCCTCGGTCGTCTGGCGCTCGGCATCCCCGTCGGCTGCTAGGCCTGATCGACGGCGATGATCTGCTCCGCCACCTCTCCCAGCGTGTCACCGACGATCTCCGGTCGCTCCGCGATCGGGTCGAGCGCCATGCGCGGCCGCGCCACGAACGCGGCCGCGCACCCGGCCCGGAGGGCGCCGGCGATGTCCCAGCCATGGGCCGCCACGAGGCGCACCTGTCCGATTGGCACGCCTCCCCACTCCGCCACCATTCGGTAGGGCTCCGGCGCGGGCTTGAGCCGACGCACGCTGTCCGCCGAGAACACCGCCTCGAACAGGTCGCCCAACCCGGCGTTCGCGATCTGCGCCCGCGCGACCGGCTCGGGCGAGTTGGTCAGGGTGACCAGGCGCAGGCCCGCGCCGCGCAGCCGCTCGAGGGCGGGACGCACATCCGGGTGGGGCGGCAGGTGCTGCATCCCCTCGCGGATCTGCCGCCGATCGTCCTCGGACACCGCGACATCATGCCGCGCGGCGATCGCCGTGAGCGCGCCCATCTGGAGGGCGGTGAAGTCGGCGTAGCGGTCGGTGACGATGGAGATGAACATTGATTGGAGCATCTGCGCGAACCACTCGCGGCGCACCACGGGATCGCCGAAAACACGTGCGAAGAGTGGATCCAGCGCGGCGAGATCGAGCAGGGTTTCATTGACGTCGAAGGCGATAATGGCTGCCATAGTATCCTCCCGTTCATGGGCTACCGCACGATCGACCACCATCGTACACCCCAGATGGACATACCGCCGCGCTCCGGCCATCGCGTTTCTTTGCGTCGCGGCCTTGGCAGACGATGTTGGCCGTTTCGTGAGGTGACCCCTGTCAGATCGCTCACCTCAAATGGGCTCTGGCACACTCTCGGTGATGTGGGTAGATGTGGTTCCTTCAGCTGCATCCGGAAAACTCTCCTCATGCATTGCCAGATAGAGGCGCGCCGCTCGATCAGTTGGCGTGGGAGGCGCAGCAGGCGAAAGCGACGAAATGTCATCACCGAGAATGTGCCAGAACCCTCAAATGGCGTGAAGCAGGATACCGATACCTACTCCGGCCAGTGTTCCGACACCGACGATGAGCAGCAGTTCGATGCCGTTGCGCAGCGGCCCCTTCAGTGTGAAACGCGCTTTCATCGCCCCGAGGAGGACGGCCATGAGCGCGGTGAGCCCGAACGCCCACCACTGCGGGCGGGGCAGCGGTGTGAGGAACGGCAGGATCGGCACGAGCGCGCCGAGCATGAACGAGATGCCGACGATCAGCCCCTGGAGCCAGGGCCGCTCCCGCTGATCTTCGATGATGCCCAACTCGTCGCGCACCATCGCCCGGAGCCACCGTTCCTCGTCGGCGGTCAGTTGCCCGACAACCCGGTCGAGGAGCGCACCGCGCAATCCCTTCTCCCGATAGATGGCGCGCAGCTCCGCGCGCTCCTCCTCCGGTTCTTCCCTGATCTCCCGCCGCTCCGTCGCGATGCGCTGCTGCAGCACCTCGCGCGCGGTCCGGGCGGAGAGGAAGCCGCCCAGCCCCATGGAGATGCCACCGGCGAGGAGTTCGCTGAACGCGATGAGCACGAGCTGGGAGTGGGCAACACTGCTGACCGCAATGATGAAGACGAGCGTCGTCACAAGACCGTCATTGAGGCCGAAGACGACATCGCGGAGCCAGTCGCCGCCGTGCGGATGACGCTCCGCGATTTCTCCCATCGCCACGCTCGCCACTCCCTTCCTCGATTGTCGTCGTTAGGCGAGTCGGACGCGCGGCAGCGAAAGGTGCGTGCATCGCGGCGCGAACGCAATGCTCTGCGCTCGCTCGGACGCGAAAGCCCGACTGACGACGACCGCAATCGCCGCACCGCCGCCGATGAGCGACCAGCCGAGCGGTGTCATCGCGGTGAGCCCGAGCAGCGCGCGGAGCGGCGCAACGGTCAAGGCGGCGATGAGCAGCCCGGCGGAGCCGGTGACGGCGGCCAGGACCGGCCGCGTGAGGGTCCCCTCCGCACGCCCGACGTCGAGCGTTTGCGCCAGCTGGGTCGCGACGATACTCGCGAACGCCACCGTGCGCGCCTGCGGGAGCGTGCTCACACCGAGGGCGATGACGAAGGCACCAAGCGCGGGTAGCGCCGTCGCCATGCCCCGCCGGATGATGTCCCGGCGCAACGGTGCATCGAGCGCCGCCGTCCCCTCGCGCGCGAGGCTCGCGAGGTTGCGGGTCTCCGGCCCCTGTAGGGCGACGGAGAGTGCCGGGAGCGCATCGGTGATCAGGTTGACCGCGAGGATCTGGCGGGTGATCAGCGGGGCGGGGAACCCCAGCGCGGTCGCGCCGACGACGAGGCCGAGCTCGCCGAGGTTGCCGCCGAGTAGCAAGCCGAGAGCCCGGCGGATGTTGCGCCAGAAACTGCGGCCCTCGACCAGCGCCTCCACGAGCGTCGCGAAGTCGTCGTCCGCGAGCACAACGTCCGCCGCCTGGCGCGCGACCTCCGTCCCGCCGCGCCCCATCGCCACCCCGACATCGGCGAGCCGGAGCGCGGGCGCGTCGTTCACGCCGTCGCCCGTCATCGCGACGGTATGGCCGCGACGTTGGAGGCTCTCGACAATCCGCAATTTATCGAGCGGCGTCACCCTGGCAATCACCGCGACCTGTTCCAGCCGCCGATCGAGCTCGTCATTTTCCAGGGCGGCGATTTCGTCGCCTGTCATTACCTCGCCCTGGCCGTTGAGCAAACCTGCCTCGTGCGCAATCGCACGCGCCGTCGCGGGATGATCGCCGGTAAGCATGATGACGCGGATGCCCGCCTCGTGGCAGCGGCGGATCGCGGCGGGCACGGCGGGGCGGAGGGGATCGGCGATGCCGACGAAGCCGAGCGCGACGAGCCCTTCCGGATCGTTCGCATCGGTCCCCGAGGGACCTTCCGCGACCATCAGCACGCGTAGCCCGCGCGCGGCAAGCTGTTCGGCGCGCCGAAGCAGCGTATCCCGGCCGTGTGTGTCAAGCGATTCGTCGGTGCCGCCGCTGCGCGACTGCGCGCATCGCGGGATGAGCGTTTCCGCCGCCCCCTTCACAAATAAGCGACCGTGCGCGACCGTTGCATGGAAGGAGCGTGCGGGATCGAAGGGTACCTCGCGCTCGCGATCGGCCCGCAGTTCATCCGCGAGCCCGGCCCGCTGCGCGCCCTGGATGACCGCGACATCGGTCGGATGCGCGCCGACATCCTCTGCGTCCGGGTGGGGGCTGGCGAGGGCCGCCGCGAGGAGGACCGCGCGCAAGGGGGAGGTGAGGCCCGTCGACAGTTGCGCCTCGTCCTCACCATCGGCGACCAGGGCGAGGGCGAGGCGTCCTTCGGTGAGCGTGCCGGTCTTGTCGGTGCAGGCGACATCCACCCTCCCGAGCGCCTCGACCGCCGATAGCCGACGGACGAGGGCGTTACGACCCGCCAACCGCCGCGCCACGGCGGCCTCGCCGACACCGGCGAGGAGGGGCAGGCCCTCGGGTACGGCGGCGATGGCGATGCTCCCCCCGATCGCGAGTTGCGACAGCAGCGGCCGCCCGCGCACCAGCCCGGACCCGACGACGATCGCGCCGCCCGCCGCCGCAAGGGGCAGGAGTTGCCGCAGCATCGCGCTGAGCCGAACGCTCAACGGGCTCTTCCGCGCGTCCTCGGTCGAGAGCGCCGCGGCGGTCGCGCCCATGCGCGTTTTTTCCCCGACCGCGATGACCACCGCCCGTGCGGAACCGACCGTGACGTCGCTCCCTTCCAAGAGCACGCGACTCGCGTCCGTGCCGCCGACGGCAACTTTGGCGACGGGGAGGGATTCACCGGTCAGCGCGGCCTCGTCCACCTCGAATCCGTGCGCTTCCAGGACACGGGCGTCCGCAGCAATGCGATTCCCGGAGGCGAGCAGCAGGATATCGCCCGGCACGATCCGGGTCGCGGGGATCGTGACCGCCACCCCGTCGCGGAGGACGCGCGCCGAGGCCGTCCCCATGCGCGCAAGCGCTTCTGCAGCTTGCCCCGCCTGATGCTCCTGCCATGCGCCGACCGCTGCGTTGAGGGCGATGGTCACCCCGATGAGCACCACATCCAAAGGCGAGCCGAGGACGACCGACAGCCCCGCGCCTGCAGCGAGGATGCCCGTCAGCGGCGAGCGCAACTGGTCGAGTACCGCGAGGAGGAGCGCGTTCCGTTTAATCTGTGGCCGCGATGTACGTTGTCGTTGTTCCGCCTGAATGGTACTCAGTCCCATCTCCGTCGTATTGAGCGCCGCGAGCACACTTGTGACGCTCCGGCGTCCCCAGCGCTCCGGGCGCGGATCGACGAGACGGAGGATGGAGGACTTCGAGCGCTCTCCCCCGCGCAGGCGCGCCCAGCCGGTGCCCAGCGCGGCGAGCGCGGTGACATAGACCGCGCGGGATGCCCCCTCGATACCCTGCGCGCCCCGGAGGCCCCAGACCGCGCCGACACCGTTGCTGACCATGGATAGCAGCGCCGCGTCCCGCGCGCTCGCATCGCGTCGGGTGCCGGCGTCGACGATCGCGGCCACGGCGCTGAGGTCCGGTGCCAGGAGGTCAGCGCGGGCAGCGAACCGGCTCGTGCGCCCGGAGGAGAGGCCGATCGCGAGATCGCACGCCTCGAACGCGGCGGCGGAGCGCGCGCTGTCCGAAATCAACGCGACGCGCTTTCCGGTCGCCTGATGCTCCCGAATCACCGCGATTGCATCATCGCTATCGAGGAGTGCGACACCGGCGCGACGGGCCACCCCTTGTGCCGCCATCGCGTTGCTCCCCGCAAGGAGTCGGAACTCGATGCCGCACTGTCGGCACGTTTCCGCAACCTCCGCGACACCCGGTGCGAGTCGCGGCCGCAGGATCAGGAGACCGAGCGGTTGCTCTTCATGTTCGCCGCGCAGGACGAGGATATGACTGCCGCCCCGCTGCAACCGGATGCGCGCCGGGAGCCGCATGCCGCGCTCCGCCGGACCCAGGGAATAGCGGACGCCGTCGATCGTCGCCGTCGCCATCGTGCCGTCGAACGCCCCGTCAGTCGCGCGTATCTCCCCGGTTACCCGCATCGCCCCGCCCCACGGCGAACCGGCCGCCGCAGCCACCTGTGTCGCGCGCTCCAGCAACCCCGCCGGATCATAGGTGGCATCCAGTGGGAGCACGGTGACGAGTTCGAAGCCGTCCGTCAGCGTTCGTGGCCCATCAATGAGGAGCAGATCGGGGCGACGGATGGTCCGCTGGGGACGCGTGCCGACGACCGTCACGCCCGCGCGCAGGACGCGCGCCGACGCGCCGAGATCCGCGCTCTCCGCGCCGATCATCGCCGTGCGCGGGCTGACGAGCAGGAGCGACGCGAACGTGCGCGCAGCGGAGCGGGTGATCACCGCCGTGAGCGCCGCATAGCCGAGCGAGACCGGGCCCAACCCGCGCAGGTACCGATCGTAAAGCGCGGGCGTGGGAGGCACGGGGCGCGGCTCCGGTGTGAAGGACTCGCCGCCCTGCAACTCCACGACAAACGGGCCGCCGAACAGCCGCGCGCCTGCGGGGAGCGTCCCCCCCGGGACGACGGGCAGCGGCAGCGCATCGTCGCCGACTGCGGTGCCGATCCCTTCGGTCACTCGGGCCGCGAGCGGCGTGCGCTCGCCCGTTTCCAGCCGGATCACCGCCCGGGCGTGGGCCGTGGCGGCGCCGCCCACCCGCGCTTCGTACGCTTTCCACGCCGTGCGCCGGGCGACGACCTCCGTCAGCAGTCGCACCGATTCCGCGCCGGTCACCGCGAGCCCGAGAGGATTGCCGGAGAGCGCGAGGGCGACAAGGTTCGGCACGTTGAGCAGGAGGTCGGCGGTCGTCCGGCCGAGCAATCGCCGCAGCCCGTAGCGGACGGCGGGGATCCCCTGCAGCACGCCGACGATGGCCGATACCTGCACCGTCCCCCCGACGCGCGCAGGCGCTCCTCCGCCGCCGAGCAACCGCTGCACGGCGAGGAACCCGACGCCGAGTGCCGCACCGATCGTACGCATCGCGCCCTGGATGAGCGGCCCGGGGTCGAGGGGATCGGCAGGCCGATCTTCGTCCAGGAGGTCGGGGAGCTCCATCCCCGTCACCTCGGCGACGAGGTCGTCGAGGTCGGTCCGGTGTGCGTCGAATTCGACCAGGACGCGGCCGGTGAGCGCGCTCGCGGTGGCCCGCACGCTCGGATGGCGCTCGAGCCGCTCGACAACACGCCGCGCCAGATGGGGATCGCGATCCAGCCCGCGCACCGCGATGCGGGCACGCCCGAGCGTCCCATGCCGCTCGCTCGCTACCGCAGGGCGATTGCGCATCAGGACGGAGGGGGCGGTATCGAGCGTGTCCGTCGGCGTCGTCTCGGGCGGCGATTGGGCAATCTGCCGCACGGTCGTGAGCACGGCCGCCGAATCGGTGGCCGTGGGATCATAGTAGATCAGGCAGTTGCCGGTGTGTGCATTCGCCGTCGCGCTCTGCACGCCGGGGCTCTCCCGCAACGCGCCCGCGATCCGTCGCAGGCTATCCCCAGTCGACAGGGGGACAGACACCCGGATACGACCCGGGATCTCCATGAGTATTTGTGGTTCTGCCGCGATATGTATGCCCATCTCCGCCCCGAGTTCCCCAGGATGTGCTGTCCTCTCACCGCCCGTGGATCAGGGATGAGAAAGCATAATCCCGTCGGGATCGCTTGATGACATGCTCCATTGCCCGTGCGCCGACTACTTACGACCGCGCAAATGCTGCGCCTCCGCCCAGATATCCTCGGCCTCTTCGCGTGCCCGTGCGGTTGCCCGCACGAGATAGTCGCGAGCCACGAGCGCGAATACCCCGATGCGCTGACCGAACTCGTCGAACACTTCTTCGGCGCGCTCCGTTGTCGTCTGTTCAGAAGTCTGCGTCGGCGGTGGCTGTGTGGCTTCGGAGTGCTTGGCACCGGTGTGGGACGTACTCGTTTTTGTCGTGCGGGATGCGGCAGGTTTCGGCGGAGATGCCTTGGCCGTTCCGGCCGACGCCGGTTTCGTAGGGTGGGGCGTCGATCCGGCAGGTTTCCGGTCGGTACTCATCCGGCGTCGCTCCCCGCCGCATCCGTCGCCTGCCCACGCGTTGTCGCGGCTGCCTGCTGAACGCCGCTACCAACACCGCGGGCGAGCGATGTGACCGCGTCGCGGGCGATGAGCAGCCCCGTCAGCCCGTAGACGGCACCACGTCGCAAGACTTTCCGCACCGGCGGGGAAAAGACCGCAGCGGTCGCCGCGACCGCGATCGCAACCTCCGGGGTGGTGTAATCATCAACAGCCATCAGAGACACTCCTTTTAACGAACCATTCCGAAGATTCGAACGATATGGGTACCGATTTGGCAAGAGTGATGCCGTCGTTATGGCGTCACTCACCGGAATGATAACCGAATGGTTACTATAGCTCAAACGTCCGCGTCACGTCGTCACCGGGAAAGGCAATTTCCGGAATGCGGCCAAGATCGTAAAATGGAGCGAGTAGGCGTTTCTATTTCCCGCCGCAAGCGGTGCATCGGGGCAGTGGGGAGAGAATCGAGACCGAGAAGGCTTTGCTAGATGCTGGACTTTCTCAGGAGGAATGGATTAGTGAGTGGAGGGCGAGGGCGGGCGAGTGGGCCAAATGACTCATGTCGCCACGATCGCCGTCTGATAGACCGCGAGAGCGAAGTCAACTGCTACGATTATCGTGCGGGCGAACCGCTCGCTCCGGATGGACCGGAAGGCGGCGCGCAGCCGCCGCAGAATGATCCGGCCAAACCTGCGGACGCGCAACACCCGTGATCCCAGCATTACGTTCAATCTCCTTGGAGCGCGAGCCGAACACATACCGCCAATCACATCGTACCGTACGCAACGATACACCAAGGATGTTAGCGCCCCTTTAGCTTCTTATGTGGATGGTACGATCACGCCGGGCTGCCACGGATGCGCCCATCACGATGACCGTCGCCGTTGTCTTCTCGGAATGGGTGCAAATTCCGGAATGGATGACAACAAACCCGCAGACAATCGAGCGACGGGGAGCCGCACCCCGCATACCCCGCGTCACCTATCAGTAGAATAGGCAAGACGACGCGTTTGTCGGCGAATCAATGGGAGCCTCGTGTGGCGCTCACGGACGAACTCACGCGCTCGATTGATCGGGGGACACGCGACGTGCCCGCCTACCGTTCCTGCTGCTTTCGCGGGAGGCACCGATGCGATCCGCCAGTTGGCGCGCCTCTCCTGCAATCGATGTCTCCGCCCGTTTCTCGGAGGTCACCAGTTTGATCGCCGGGTCGCCGTCGCCGCCCACGGGTTGGGAGGCACCGTCCATGATCTGGGAGAGGAGGCGGACGGGCCGGGAAGACTTTGGACGGTTGAGCATCTTGAACAGGGGCACGGCGGCGATGAAGAGGCCGAAGGGCGGCTCGATCATGCCGAAACCAACGGCGAGTCCGAGGCCGCCATAGTAGCCGACCGCCCGCGGCCAGTCGATTTCCACCGGTCCGATCCGATTCGTCAGTCCCCGGTCCGCTTTCGACTCCACAACAATCCTCCTCGTCTAACAGATGACACGGCCCGTATCTACGCGACCAGCGTAGCACACCGGGGCAGGGCGCAACCTTGCGTATCATTGCGACCGGCACAACCCTCAATATCAGGCGACGCAGATTGCTCGTTTGTCGAAAGCAGATTCGGTGAAGGACGGGTATCACAACGGATAAGAGCAGTGTGGGGAGGGACGAGGGCACCGAGAGCGCACGTACGCGGGATTCTCGACCATCCTCGACAAGTCAACACCGTAGGCTTCGACGCGTGCGCCGCCCAGTAGCGCCCCGCGTCCGCCTCCATCTGCTCCAGCCGGGTGTAGTAGTCCGGGTGCTCGTTGATATGCGCCCAGGCGATCTTGCCGGCCAAGAGCGGGTCGTCGTGCGTCACGTCGTCTTCGGGTCGTGCGACTCGTGCTCCATCTCAATCGCCAGCCCCTTGCGGAACTGCTCCAAATCCCCATCCTTCCAGTCGATCCCGATTTGCGCGCCGACTCGCTTCGTCTCATCCACGCTGAACTTTTGCCCTCAGCTATGTCGCCATCCTCTCGTGTCTTGCCATGGCTTGCGGCGACGCCGCAGATCAATCGCCGCACATGCGCCCTGCGTGCACGCCGCGCGCCATCAATAACCGGGCCGATGATCGTACAGGTTCCGCCCAATCTCTCCGCGAACTCTTGACACGACGATACGCAACTCGTATATTAGTCATAGTGAAATCTTATCTTAGGTTTGTGCCTCTTTTCTTCTGGATTTCACTGATTTTCGATTTCACCTGGATTGCATTCTGGAGGTGATCATGATGATTGCAACGACGCAGACGCCCTCACTGAGCCATCCTCTCCGCGCCATGCTTCGCGCCATCGCGCGACTGTGCGGCTTCATCTGCTCCGCGCGCTTTGTGCGCGCCCAACTGCAGATTGTCGATCTGCTCTGCGCGTTCTATCCCCTCGTCGTCGGGGCGGAGATGGTTTCGTGAAGCGGCGGGGAAGAGGAGGAGATGCGATGGCATCATGCCCCAGAAACCCGGATAGCGACGCGTCCGTCCCACTTGGATGGTTCATGACGGCGCTCGGCTGTCATCTGATGCGGGAGGGGATGGGCCACGGGATGCTGTGGTGCAACTCGGACGTGCGTGGTGACATGGGAGTGATAGAAGACGAGCGCGGTAACGCAACAGCACGCGTTACCGGCGGGCGCGCCCTGCCCGATGGCCGACGGTTGATCGCACGATGCAGCGGAGGAGGATCAGCATGAGTTTCGTCATCGGATTCGTGGGCGGAGAGCTCATCCCCCACATCATCGCCCACCTTTTCGTCGATTCCATACGGGCGAAGGCTCATGATCACGCGCGCGCCGCTTGTACGTCCGCGCCGCTCCCACCTGTACCGCTGCAGGCTGACCGTGTCCGCCGCGCTGTGTCCCAAACCGACCCGCCGTCCGTTGGCATCGCCCCCGTCGGCATTACTATCCGCTCATCGCTACCGGGGCGTGCGCGCTTTGCCGCCATCGCCCTCCGCAACCGACCGCTGCGCGCACGGACAGTGGAGGCGACGCTGCGCAAGCTGCCTGGTCTCCGATCTATCTCGATCGCTCTCGCAACGGGGGGCGTGCTCGTGCAGTATGACCCGGACGCGATCACCCTCGCACGGCTCATTGCCACCATGACCGATGCGATTCGTGACGAGCCGACGCGCGGTGGCCGCGCGTCGGTGCCCGTCGCCGCATGAGGAGGACGCCTTGCGTTGCTTGACCGTTCGTGTTCGCGATCGAGACTTTAGGGGTGGCTACGGTACATGTGTGGAGGAGTATATGACAGTGTTGCACCCATCTCAGGCCGAGCAGGATTATCTCAAGGCTATCTACCACCTGGGCCAGCGCAGCGGGGACGAGCGCGTCGGCACGGTCGCCCTGGCGGACTGGCTCGGATTCGCCCCCGCCTCGGCAACCAACATGATCAAGAAGCTCACCGAGCGCGGCCTGGTGACGCACAGCCCGTATCACGGCGTCGCGCTGACCGAGACGGGGCGGAAGGTGGCACTGGAGGTGTTGCGGCATCACCGGCTCCTGGAGATGTACCTCAACGAGCGGCTCGGTGTGCCGTGGGAGCAAGTACACGCCGAGGCGGATCGCCTGGAGCACGCGCTCTCGGAGGACCTGGAGGACCGCATCGACGCCGCGCTCGGCCATCCGACGACCGACCCGCACGGCGCGCCGATCCCGACCAAGGAGGGCATCATCGCCACCCCGCCGACGCAGCCGCTCGGAACGGTGCTGCCGGGCGGCACGGTGGTCGTCGCGGAAGTGGCGGATGAGGACGCCGCGCTCCTCACCTATGTCGCGGACCTCGGCCTTGTGCCGGGCGCGACGGTGAAGGTGTTGGCGAAAGCGCCGTTCGATGGCCCGCTGCACCTTCGCGTCGGCGGCAACGAGTACGCAGTCGGGGAGGCCGTGACACGGGCAGTTTCCGTGCATTGCTCGGCACCGGTAATCGCATCAGTGGACGATGGGGTGGAACGAAATGGAGCGTAACGGCATGCCCGAACCCGAATCACTGCGCACGCGCGCGTCCGCGACGGCGACACTTGACCCAACTGCGGCGGCGGCGGTATCCACACAGACGGCGGCATCGGGGATGCAGGTACTCGAAGGGCAGAGCAAGAAACGGGGGCTGGGGCGCATCCTCCCCTTTCTCGGCCCGGCGTTCATCGCCTGCATCGCCTATGTTGACCCCGGCAACTTCGCGACCAACATCGCGGGCGGCGCGAAATATGGGTACCTGCTCATCTGGGCAATTGTCATGAGCAATCTCATGGCGATGCTCATTCAGTCCCTCTCCGCAAAGCTCGGCATCGCGACGGGACTCAATCTGCCGGAGGTCTGTCGCGAACGTTTCCCCCGCCCGGTCGTTTATAGCCTGTGGGTGCTTGCCGAGGTCGTCGCGATGGCGACGGACCTCGCGGAGTTTCTCGGCGCGGCGCTCGGCTTCAACCTCCTGTTCCACATTCCGCTCTTCCCGGCGGCGTTGCTCACGGCGGTCGCAACCTTCCTGATCCTCGGGCTCCAACAGTACGGTTTCCGCCCACTCGAAGCGGTGATCACTGGCATGGTCGGCGTGATCGCCGGATGTTATATCCTTGAAACAGTGCTTGGCAAGCCGGATTTTGGGCAAGCGGCGAGTGCGCTCTTCCCCCCCCGACTCGAAGGTACCGACAGCCTGGTGCTCGCCGTTGGCATCCTCGGCGCAACGGTGATGCCGCACGTCATCTACCTTCACTCGTCGCTGACGCAGCACCGCATCACGCCGAAGAATGATGGGGAAGCGAAACGGCTCTTCCGCTTCGAGGTCATTGATGTGCTCATCGCGATGGGCATCGCCGGTTTTGTCAATGCAGCGATGCTCATGATGGCCGCCGCCACCTTCCACGCAGCAGGCCTCACGGATATCGACGCGATCGAGGATGCGCACAAGACCCTGGAACCGCTGCTCGGCGGGGGCGCTTCGGTCATCTTCGCGCTCTCACTGCTCGTTTCCGGCCTCTCGTCCTCCACGGTCGGCACGATGGCCGGGCAAGTGATGATGCAGGGATTTATCCGACGCTACATTCCGATCTGGATACGGCGGCTCGTGACGATGCTCCCCGCCCTCGTCGTCATCGCGCTCAAGTTCGACCCGACGCGCACGCTCATCCTCAGCCAGGTCGCGCTCTCATTCGGCATCCCCTTCGCGCTCGTCCCGCTGGTGATCTTCACGCGGCGGCGCGATATCATGGGCGTGCTCGTCAACCATCGCGTCACCACGGTCGCGATCTCCATCGTCGCGGGCATCATCATCGCCCTCAATCTTTTCCTGTTGAAGCAAACCTTCCTGGGAGGGTAACACACATGTTTTCGCACCTGCTCGTCCCGCTCGATGGCTCCGGCCTCGCGGAGACGACGCTCCCCTATGTCGGCGCGCTGGCACACGTGCCCGGCGAACCCGTGCGGGTGACGCTGCTCCACCTGATCGAGCGCGGTGCCCCCTCCTCGGTGCACGGCGCGCGCCACCTGACGACAATCGCGGAGGCGGAGGCGTACCTCACCGAGATCGCCGCGACGTTCCAGCGCGACGAGATCGCCGTCGATACCCATGTGGACACGAACGAGGGCAACGACACGGCGGGCCGCATCGTCGATCACGCGGCAGAGATGGGCATTGATCTCGTCGTCCTCAGCGCGCACGGGCGCAGCGGTCTCGGTCGGTGGCTTTTCGGCAGCATCGCCCAGAAGGTACTCGCCGTGGGGATCGCGCCCGTCCTGATGGTCGTCCCCGCGAAACGGGGCGCGCCGCCGCCGAGCGTCGCGCGGGTGCTCGTCCCGCTGGACGGGTCGGCTGAGGCCGCGGTCGCCCTGCCCTATGCCCAGGAGATTGTCGGCGCGATGGGCGGGACGCTCCACCTCGTCCACGCCGTGCCGAAGGTGGAGAGCCTGACGGGCGGGCGGGCGGCGGTCGCCCGCTACTCCCCGACCGCCTCCGCGGCGATGCTCGACGAGGCCGAGGAGGGCGCGACGGTGTACCTGCGAGATCTCGCGGACCGGCTGCGGGCCGACCACATCGCGGTCGAGGCGACGATCATGCGCGATGACCCGGCGACAGCGATTGTCGCGGCTGCGGGGCGCATCCACGCCGACCTGATCGTCATGGCGAGCCACGGGCGCGCGGGGATGGCCGGTGCGTGGGCGGGCAGTGTCAGCAGCAAGGTGCTGGCGCGCGCGCCCGGCCCATTCCTGCTCGTGCGCGCCCCCGGCGCGCCGCAGCATCCCGCGTAGTGGCGGACGGCATGGCAATCCCTCTCCCCGCGAACCTCTGGACGAGCTGGAATCTCGACCCGGGATCAGCGGAACTGGGTCGCCGGTATTACCGGAACGGAAAACCGGTCCAACCAGTGATCGCCCGGCGGTGAGACCGTGTCGCTTCGGATAACTTTCCTAATCAGCAGCGCGCGTCGTGCGACACTGCTGATAATGCGCGATGCACGGGCCACGAACCCACCGGAACCGCTTCTGATAACAGGATCGTGGGGCGATCACCGCGCCGGCAGGGACCCCGGTCGAGCTCTGCGCCGCCGCTATACGGTGGCTCGAGCGATAACCCCTCGCCGCGCACACCCGCCGCACCTACCGCGTCCAGGTCGTGCAGTTCTGTGCGCATCTCGCCACTCGGCTCGGCTTCGTGCCCATCACGATCCTGGGGCGTCACCAGTTCGTCCTCCCAGAATCGGTGTGCTGAGGCGGCTATTGGCTGCTCTGCGATCCGGTGAGGGCCGAAGCCGAGGCTGCTTACGGGGCTTCGACCGGTTTTCCGTTCCGGTAATACCGGCGACCCAATACGATGAGCGACGCGCCCGGCACGATGGCTCCGGCGTCGTGCACCGCATCCCCCGAGGTGGTGCTCAACGGCCGTGACGGGGTGAGATGCTCGCACGAGGCAATTCGCAGACAGCTGTCGAACGTTGCGAAGAGGAGCGTCGAGTCAGCCCCCTTCCCCACTCACCCTGTCATACAGACGCGGTCTGTCTACGTGCATTAGCAAGATGTGGCGGTCCCTCTTGACATGCTAATCATATTAGCGTATTTTCTAATCATATTAGTCTCGCGGGCGCGGACACGATGGCCGTGGGAGGCGCCTGAGACAAGGAGATTGAAATGGAATCGACGGCATATGGCGACTATCTCATCCAACTGACAGATCACCCGATCATCTTCCCGATCAACGCCTACCTTGTCCGCGAAGAGGATGGCTTCACGCTCGTCGATACCGGCCTCGCCAGCACCGGCGCGAAGATCGTCGCCGCCGCGCGCGCCCTCGGCCTGCCGATCGCGCGGATCGCCCTGACCCACGCCCACGGCGACCATGTCGGCGGGCTCGATGTCGTGCATGCGGCGTTTCCCGAGGCCCCCGTGGCGATCTCCGCGCGCGACGCGCGGCCCCTCGGTGGGGACATGTCCCGCGATCCCGACGAGCCGCAGGCGAAGCTGCGCGGCCAGTTCGTGAGACGCGAGACGCAGCCTACCCGCCTCTTGCGCGCGGGCGATCGTGTCGGCTCGCTCGCGGTCGTCGCCGCGCCGGGGCACACGCCGGGGCAGGTCGCCTTCCTCGACACGCGGGACGGCACCCTGATCGCCGGCGATGCCTTCCAGACACGCGGCGGCATCGCCGTGGCGGGTGTCGTGCGCCCGCTCTTCCCGTTCATCGCGATGGGGACCTGGCAGGCGCAGACCGCGCTGGAAACGGCACGCCGCCTGCGGGCCCTCACCCCGGCGCGCCTTGCGGTCGGCCACGGCCCGGTGCTCACCGACCCGGTCGCGGCCATGGACACGGCGATCGCGGTCGCCGAGCGGAAGGTGTGGCGGGAGGTGGCACATGCCCGCTAGGGCCGGGCTGGATTCGGCGGCGGTGGTGCGTGCCGCCGCCGACCTCGCCGACGCGAACGGTGTCGGCGTGCCGACGCTCGGGGAGCTGGCGGCGCATCTCGGCGTCCGCACGCCATCGCTCTATAACCATATTGACGGCCTCGACGGGCTGCGGCGCGACGTGGCGCTCCTGGGCCTCCAGGAGCTGAACGCCCGGCTGTCGCGCGCCGCCATCGGCAAGGCGGGCGACACTGCAATCCGGGCGTTCGCGGACGCATACCGCGCCTTCGCGCATGAGCATCCCGGCCTCTATGCGGCCACACAGCGGGCGCCGGGACCGGACGACAGCGAGCTGCATGACGCTGCGGACGAGGTGATCGCGACCATTGTCGCCGTCCTCGCGGCGTACGGGCTCGAGGGCGACGACGCGGTGCATGCGGTGCGCGCGCTCCGGAGCTTCCTGCACGGCTTCGCCTCCCTGGAGATGGGGGGCGGATTCGGCTTGCCGTTGAATCTCGACGAGAGCTATCGCCGATTGCTGCGGATATTCATCACCGGCCTGCGCGCGCAGGAGCCGTATCAACCGACAGACTAACAGCAGCCCCATAGTCGAGGGTCCTATGGCCCGCCCGTCGGATGGCCATCGCCGACCCATGGAGATTGATCATGCTCACGATTTTCAAGTCTCTCAACCTCGCACTCGCCTTTTTCCTCGAACTCTGCCTCCTGGCCGCGCTCGGCTACTGGGGGTTCCGCATCGGATCGGGAAGGATCGCCAGGATCGCGTTGGGCATCGGTGGGCCCGCAGTCGTGATCGCGGTCTGGGGTGTCTTCCTCGCGCCCACGTCGTCGCGGCGATTGCACGACCCATGGCTCTTGCTCGCGAAAATCATCCTCTTCGGTGCCGCGACCGCCGCCCTGTATGTCGCAGGACGGACTACCCTCGCGTGGTTACTAGCGGCATTGTTTGTGGTCAACTGCATTCTGTTGGTGGTTTAAGTCTGTACCGGGATTGCTAGAGGGCATTGAGGCAGGTCACCGCGAAGAGCGACGCCAGCACCTTGCACAGCCAGCCCTCATGGGTGCGTGCGTGCAACCGCTGCACGCCCCATGCCTCCAATTGGCTCCCGACCGTCTCCACCCGCCCCCGAGCCCCCGCCGTGATGGCCGCACGCCCCTCATCTTCCATGTGCTTGCCCTTTCGGTTGCTCGCGCAGGCGCCGTAGCGGTGAACCGAGCGCCCACAGCGGGCCGAGCGTCGCGCCGAGCGCACAGACCGCGATGGCGGCACGCAGCCCCAGCATCCCGGCCAGCACATCGCCCAGCAGTCCGCCCACCGCCTCTACCCCATACACGATGAAGCGGTGGCTTGCCGTCACCCGCCCGAGCAGGTCGTCCGGCGTCACGACCTGTCGCGGACTCCATTGGTGGATATTGGCGACGGTCCCGCACGCCCCCGCGATCAGTTGCGACGCGATCAGGATCGGAATGATTGCCGACCCCAGCGCGAGCGGGATCAGCAGCCGCGCACCCTCCGCGACGAACCACCCGCCGATGATCGCTGATCCCACGCCGATCCGCTGCGCCACCCGCGGTGCGAGGAGCGCGCCGGGGATGGCCGCGATGCCACCCGCCGCGAAGATCATGCTGACCACCGCCGGACTGAGATGCAGGTCGCGGACCGCGTAGAGGACGTAGACGGCGACGATGGCGCTGTCGAACAGACCGGTCGTCACGGAGACCAGGGCGATGGGGCGCAGCAATGGATGGCCGAGCAGGCCGCGCACTCCTTCGGCGATTTGCGACCGTGCGGAGCCCTGGGGCGGCGTCGGGATCGGTTCGGGTGTCCGGACAGCGCGGACACAGCATACCTCGTCACGTGATGGGGCCTCTCCCGCAATCTCGATGCAGCGATTTCGCTGGATCGCCAATCTCAGGAACGATTCCATTGGTCGGCACCGGCTCGTGAATCTGCATCGCTTTTCACGCGAGATCCACTCCGTCCGACAGCCCGGAAACGGGTCACTCGGCATCATCGAGATTGCGGGAGAGCCGTGATGGGGTACACATCCCTACAGCGTCACTTATCTTCCCTCACGCCGAGCGCCGCGACGATGCGTGGCCAGCGCCCTTCTTTACACCACAGCCGGTATCGCTTGGACGCCGTCTCCCATTTCCCGTACGCCTCCGGGATCT
>JAABUT010001201.1_pt1 | contig 31212 bp, 34 predicted proteins | sample 5559281 | NCBI WGS metagenome assembly JAABUT01 (sample SAMN10711880, study PRJNA513359) | rock metagenome | isolation source: Antarctica rocks | place: Antarctica: Victoria Land, Ricker Hills nord | collected 2016-01-04
TCACCCTCACGCAACACCAACGCCGCCGCCCCACGATTCGCCATACCCCATCATCCCAGAGGACAAAACGTAAATCAACTAACTACACGCGTCACTAGGGCGAAGCCCTGAGGTACGACGCGATGCGAAGGTTCGTTTCAGGACTCTCGGCTCGGCAGCTAGCTGGGATGAGCTCGAGGATGCTGAGGAGCTCGAACTGAGCCTGGCCCAGGCGCAGGACATCCAGACTGTCCTCCGCGAGCACCCCTGGTTGGCCGTGTGTGAACGCGTTGCCGCCCAGCAAGCGTTCTTCCATTGGGACCTCGAATTTGTATCGGTCTTTGCTCGTGGTGGCTTTGACCTCCAGGTCGGTAACCCACCGTGGGTCCGCCCAGATTGGGACGAGAAGTCCGCCCTGGCCGAGTACGACGCACGCTGGGCACTCAGTGGCAAATTAGCCGCGTCGACTGAAACTCGGATGCGCTTCGAGAGCCTCGAAGATCCGGCCGCACGGTCATACTATGTAGACACGGCCACGTCATCCGTAACAATGAGGGCGATGGTTTCCAGCGCGGCACAGTACCCGCACCTTGCCGGACTTCGCCCCGACCTCTACAGGTGCTTCATGGAACAGACGTGGCGGCACGTGTCGACTGTAGGAACCATTGGCCTCATTCATTCCGAGACGCACTTCACTGATGAGAAGGCCGGACTCCTTCGCGAGGCGACTTATCGGAGGTTGCGACGGCATTGGCAATTTGTAAACGAGCTGAAGCTTTTCGACATCGATAACCATGTCACGTACGGGGTTCACGTGTACGGGGGCCTGCAGGACCGGCCGGTGTTCGCGATGGCGACGTCGCTGTATCACCCTGACACCGTCGGGCGTTCCCTCAAACATGAAGGATCGGGACAAGAGCCGGGACTGAAAGACGTCGACGGGCATTGGGATATGCGTCCACACCGACGTCGAATTACTCTCGTGAACGACACTACGTTGGCCACCTGGCACGCGCTGCTGGAAGATTCGGACGTGCCAGTTCGGCGCACGCGAATGGTCTATGCCGTCAACGCGTCAGTCGCGGCGGCGCTCGATAGACTCTCACGAGCACCGCAGCGAATCGGTGATCTTGGCCTGCGTTTTTCGCAGGGGTGGAATGAGACTACGGATTTCCGAAGAGGATATTTCGTCGAGAGGTGGGGACAGCCAGACTCGTGGGACGACGTTATACTCCAGGGTCCGCACCTGTTCGTTGCGACACCCATGTACAAGTCGCCAAACAAGGCGATGCGCAGCAATAAGGACTGGGCAACAACTGACTTTGAGGCACTATCAGAGAGCGCGATTCCAATCACTGCGTATGAGCCCGTGGGTGATCGTTATCAATATGACAGTGCATACACCGATTGGGGTGACGATGACAACCCAAATCCAGCCCGGGATCACTATCGAGTTGCTTGGCGCAGTATGGCCGCACCTCGTAACGAACGAACGCTAATATCGGCGCTGATTCCGCCCGGTGCGGCACAACTGTCGCAGAGCGTCTATGCCGCCGGATCGTTGGACGGCTCGATCGAATCGATAGTCCTCGCGAGCGCATTCATGTCCAGCCTGTTGTCGGACTTCTTTGTCCGCTCGTCGCCCAAGTCAAGTGTGCCGATGAGTATTATCAATCAAATCCCGTACGTATCGAACTCACCACTTATGAGCGAACTTCGCTTGAGAATTCTTCGTTTGAGTTGTCTGACCGACGCTTATGCGGCACTATGGGAGAGCGGTTTCGAATCCGGCTTCGCCGACTGTTCTTGGACGTCTCTCCCGCTAGGGACGTCGGATTCTCGATCAATTTCAGTGGATCAAAGGCGGTGGTCGATCGACACGCCGCTTCGCCGTAATGCGTATCGTAGACAAGCATTAGTCGAACTCGATGCGCTAGTAGCGCTCATGCTCGGCGTTTCCGCAGACGAACTGTGCTCCCTCTATAGAAGTCAATTTGCGGTGCTCTACGGGTATGACCGCCGACTGTCGTATTACGATTGCAATGGACGACTCGTGCCGAGGAGCGTTTTCAGGATTTGGCGGAAGATGGGTGATAGCCTCACCTTGGAGGACCGAACCGCGGCCAACCCAGCTGGTAACGTCTACACGTACGAGCTCCCTTTCGTCACCCTTGACCGTGAGGCCGACATGCGGCAGGCATATGCGGAGTTTGAGCGTCGGCTCGCGGACCAAGCGTGAGCGAACTTCTTCCCACCGTCCAAGCCGAGAGCATCCGGACCAGCCTCGTCGACTATCTGACGACCACGTTTGCGCTCACCGACCACGACGTACGTGACGGCCTCGACCGCTTCCTATCCGACCCGTTGACGGGCATGTTTAAGGGCCCGTACGTCAGACTGCGAGTCCCGTTCCGGCCGGCGGACGAGGGATGGCGGGAATCGCTTGAGTGGTACGAGGGGTTCGTCCCGTACGGGCACCAGGCCGCAGCGTTCGCCCGACTGGCAAGCTCCCTGGCGGGAAGGCGGCGCCGCCCACAGCCCACCGTCGTCACCACCGGCACTGGATCAGGAAAGACGGAGGCGTTCCTCTACCCGATCCTCGACCACGTGCTCCGCGCCCGCCGCGACGGCGTGACGGGTATCAAGGCACTGATCCTTTATCCGATGAACGCACTCGCCAACGATCAGGCGCTCCGTCTCACGCAGATTCTGACTGGTCACCCCGAACTAGCCGGAGTGACAGCAGCCCTATACACCGGACAGGACGACAAGCCTCGCACCATGGTCACTGCGGACGGACTAATCACCGACCGCGCAATCATCCGCGACACTGCCCCTGACATCCTGCTGACTAACTACAAGATGCTCGATCAGCTGCTGCTTAGACACGAAGATCAAAACCTTTGGCGGCAGTCGGCAACCAGCCTCCAATACCTCGTCCTGGACGAGTTTCACACGTACGACGGGGCACAAGGCACTGACGTCGCAATGCTACTGAGGCGGCTCGGGCTCACCCTGAAGAGCCACTGGGCGGACGACGAACCAACGATCGACGGCGAAGATCGTCTCCGACCACTCGGGCGTATCACGCCGGTGGCAACGTCGGCAACGCTTGGCGACAAGGGCGATCCAGTCGCGATGCTCGAATTCGCCCGGACCGTCTTCGGAGAGTCGATTGGCGGGGACGCCATCATTACCGAGTCGCGAAAGACATTGGCAGAGTGGGTCGGGGACGCGCCGGACCGCATCCGGGCGACCGGCATTCTGCCAATCGGGCTCGACGAGATCGACCTCGCGGGTGTCACCGCAGCCGTCGAGGGCCTCGGCCACGATCCAACCGGAGCGGCGATCACCGACGCTGTGCTGCCGTTCCTGTTCGAGGCGACTCCCGGGTCACTGGCCACCGCCGACCCATCTCTGCTCCTCGACCTGGCGAAGTCGCACCCGCTGTTCGTGTCGCTCGCCGGAGAGAGCTCGGAAGCTATCGCCATGGATGAGCTGACGACGCGGGTCATGAGAAACGTCTCGGTGCGCGCCCTTGCCGACGACGACACCCCAGAGCTGCGACTTGTCGGCAATGCCATCGCCACCCTCGGTCACATCCGAGCCGTTGCTGGTCGAGACGCGCTGTCCCTCGACGTTCATCTCTGGATCCGCGAGCTGACCCGCATCGATCGTGCGGCCGAATCGACCTCACGATTTCGCTGGAGCGACGACGGCCCGCCAGCGGCCGGTCTCGACGTGGACGATGTGCGACCGTCATTTCCGGCGCTCTACTGCCGGCACTGCGGTCGCTCCGGGTGGGGCGTCTCACTGGCACCAGTCGGTACCAGCCTGGCGGTCGACGACAGTGCGATCCGGGCGAACCACGCTGTACACGAAGGTCGATTTAGAGCGCTTATCCATGCTCCGACAGAAGCCGAAGCGGCCTACCTGCGCGGCGAGGCGACCGAGGGACTGTCGTGGCTATCGGTTCGGGGCCGGACACTGCTGACAGAGGCGCCGGCCGACGACGATCCCGATCTTCTCGACGGCTGGGTGCTTCCCGTGCTCACTTCCTATGGTCGAGACGCCGACGAGGACGCCAGTGAGGACACGTGTCCGTCCTGCGGCCAGGCGGACGGAATCCGCTTCCTCGGCAGCGCGATCGCGACCTTGCTCTCGGTGTCACTCAGCACGCTCTTCGGCTCGGCCGCTCTCGATCCTGCTGAGAAGAAGGCCCTGGTCTTCACCGACTCGGTGCAGGACGCCGCACATCGAGCGGGATTCGTTCAGGCCCGCTCGCACACGCTGACGTTGCGTGGTGTGTTGCGAGAAGCCGTCGAGGAAGGACCGCTGTCGCTCGACGCACTCGTTGGTGAAGTCATCAGACGTGCCGGGAACGACCCCTTCGCCCGCTACCGCGTCATGGCGCCCGACTGCTCCGAGCGGGAGTCGTTTCTACCGTTCTGGCAGGCGAAAACGCTGCGGGACGTGCCGGCGAGCGTCCGGTCCCGAGTCAATCGGCGACTCGCGCTCGATGCAGCCCTCGAGTTCGGGCTGAGCTCTCGGATTGGCCGGACACTCGAGCTCACCGGATCCGTCACGACGGAAGTCGACATCGGCCAACCGGCCAAGCTGGATGGAATCGCGCGTGCCGTCATCCAAGGATTCCACCTTCAAGACACCCTTGATGGATCGACCCGGAGGCTGGCCGACGCGACGCTGATCCAATGGGTGCGTGGCGTTCTCGACCGGATGCGGGCGCAAGGTGCGATCGAGCATCCGTGGTTTAACACCTACCGGCAGGAAGACGGCAGGCGATGGTCGATCTGGGGTGGACGGCCCCACAGCGAGGGCATGCCCGCCTTCCCTAGCGGTCGACCTGCTCCCGCATATCCGCGCGTCGGCGGGGCAAGGGACATCGCCCTCAAGGACGGTGGTCTCGACTCGGTGACCTCCGCGAAGTCCTGGTACGCCATCTGGACGTCGCGAGTTCTCCCCGTTAGCGCCGCGGATGGGGGCACGCTGGTACGACTGCTACTCGATCGGCTGGCGAAAGACGGCACGCTCGACACTGTCACCAGCCAATCTGGCGCAGTGGTTTACGCGATACCACCGTCGAAGGTCGTCGTCGGCCCGACCACCGATGCCGACCTCGCGGCCGGTCGAAACCAGCTCGTCTGCGACACGTGCCATGCCACGACTCCCGGCTCGATCACCACCGTCAACCAGCTCGACGGAGCACCCTGCCTCGTCGTGCGGTGCCGCGGGAAGCTTCTACCGGCGCCGCTCGGGGACAGCTTCTACCGGCGGCTCTACTCGTCAACAGACATGCGGCGCGTCGTCGCCCGCGAGCACACGAGCCTGCTCGACGATGCGACGCGGCTGGAGTACGAAGCCGGCTTCAAGAGTTCGGGAACGGACCCGCGCGCACCGAACGTCCTCGTCGCGACACCAACCCTCGAGATGGGGATCGACATCGGAGACCTGTCAACAGTCTTCCTGGCATCTCTGCCGAGAACTGTTGCGTCCTACGTGCAGCGTGTCGGTCGCGCGGGACGCCTCACCGGTAACGCGCTGAACCTCGCCTACGTCACCGGCCGGGGGGAGCACCTACCAAAGCTTGGTGACCCGCTGTCGGTGATCAACGGTGAGGTGCGGCCGCCCGCGACCTACCTCCAGGCCGAGGAAATCCTGCGGCGGCAGTACACCGCGCACTTGGTTGATGAGTTCGCGCGCGATTCCGTACGGCCCCATCCGAATTCCGCAAGCGGCGCAATCGGGTCGAGTGATCCTGACACCTTCTTGGGCGATCTGATCGAGCACGCAGAAGCGAACTTCGACGCGCAGCTGGAGAGGTTTCTGTCGGCTATCGGCGGGGTCAATGACACCGTGCGGGGTGAGCTCAAGAGCTGGGTGATCCCGAACGGGGAACTCGGGTCGAGTCACTTCGCCGAGCACTTGCACCGAGCGTCCCGGCGATGGCAGAACACCGTGCAAACGCTGAGGCATCGCATCGAGGCGATCGACCAGATTCTGCCGGACCTTGCGGCGAAGGAACAGTCACCTGCAGCGACACTGGATGATCGTCGCGCGCTGCGCTCGGCGCTCGCGGCACGCAAGCTGACCGAGGGACAGCTCGGACACCTGCGCGGGGAGTACTGGATCGGAGTGCTCGAGGAGTACGGAATCCTGCCGAACTACACCTTGCTCGACGACACCGTCACCCTCGACGTCGGGCTGAGCTGGATCGACCCGGACACCAACACCTTCCAGGCGGAGCACGCACAGTTCCAGCGCGGTTCGGCTCAGGCGATCAGGGAGTTCGCGCCAGGCGCGATGTTCTATGCCCGAGGCTGGGAGATCGCTGTTGACGCGATCGATCTCGGCATGGACGGCGAGTCAATCCGACCCTGGGTGTTCTGCCCGGACTGCGGGTTCGCCGCCGACGTCCAGGCAGAAGCGCTCACTGACACGATCTCGACGTGTCCACGTTGCGGCAGCTCAGGAATCGCGGACACGGGCCAGCGACTGGACGTGGTGGAACTCACGCACGTCACGGCTGAGGTGCGACGCGACGAGGCGTCGATCAGCGACCGCCGCGACGAGCGCGACATCCGGCGGTTCCAGATCGTCGCGACTGCCGACGTCGACCCAGCGGAGATCGTCAGCCGCTGGTTCGTCGACGGGCTCGGACTCGGCTGCACTTACGTTGCGTCGATGAACATCCGTTGGCTCAACGTCGGCCACGCCGGCCCAGGCACCTCACGGATGATCAGCGGCGAGGACCGCCCAGGATCGCTCTTCCGTGTCTGTACAGGCTGCGGAAAGCTCGATACGGACTCCGGCCGGAACAGATCCCACGAGCATCGCCCGTGGTGCGTACATCGCGACGCCGTCAAAGAGCACACGGAGACAGTGGCGCTGTCGCGCACCCTTCGCACGCAGGGGTTGATCGTTCGCCTGCCGTATGCGGTCACGATCGGCGATGACTTCGCGCTGCCAAGTCTCTCGGCTGCCTTCTTGCTCGGACTCCGCGAACAGATCGGAGGCCATCCCGATCACATCCAGGTCGAGCGCGTCGTCGACCCGACTCTTTCCGACGGATCTGACAACCACGAGGCGATCTTGTTGCACGACGTCGTACCCGGCGGGACGGGCTATCTCGCGCAGATGGCCGATCCTGACCGGCTCCGCGATCTCCTGACCCGCGCGTGGGTAAGCGTCCGTGATTGTGAGTGTCGGCATGAGGATCGACTCGCCTGCCATCGCTGTCTCCTGCCCTTTGCGATGGGTGTCGGGGTTCGTCGGGTCTCCCGAGCGTCCGCAGAACGGCATTTGCGGACCCTTCTCGGGTTGCCTGCGAACGCCGAGAGCGCCGATGAGTCCACCTGGAATGTCTCTGAGATCCCGCCCGTCGAGGATGCTGAATCCCACCTCGAGCAGCGATTCCGCAAGGTGTTCGTGGCTCGGCTGTCGACAGCGGGCGCAGCGGTGTCCGAAGTTCCAGGATCCTGGGGTAACACCGTGAAGTTCACGCTTCCCGGCTCGCGTCGTCAGTGGTCCCTCACGCCGCAAGTGAACGTCGAGAACTCCAAGCCAGACTTCATGCTCAACTCCACCGACATCTCGGTCCCGGCCGTCGCCATCTTCACGGACGGACGAACGTTCCACGCGACCGCAGCACACAATCGGCTGGCCGACGACGCAAGCAAGCGCGCCATTCTGCGCGCCACGGGTCGCATCGTCCTCGGGATCAGCGCAGCTGATGTGTTTAATGCGGAGGCAGGCACGTCGGTCGCGCCGTTCTGGTTCTCCGACTCAGTGGTCGCCGGCTTGATGCGCCAGCCGGCGTATATGGCGCCGCCAGCCGCTTACGAGCGACTTCGGCGGGGCCCCTTCGATTGGTTGATGGATTGGGTGACCAATCCGTCGCCAGACGATACCCGCACCGTCGCTCACGCCCTTCCGTTCTTCATGATGTCCTCGGCCGAGGCGGTGTCGGCGCCACGTGATCTCAGCCTCGAGCAGATCGGACGAGCAGCGCTCCTCGGCGAAGACGTTGAGACTGGAGACCGACGCGTTGCTCTCTGGCGCTACGGGGCGTTGGTCGTCGTCTCAGAGCCATCGGGGCTCCTGGTCAGCGTCGCCGCAGTCCTGGATGACCGCGACGGCGTGCTCGATCAGGCGCACGCCGACGCATGGCGCGAGTGGCTACGAATCTCGAACGCGACGGCTCTGCGGAATTGGCCAACCGTGGTCACAACGACGTCGTTGGTGCCGGCCGGCAAGCTCGTCGAGCCGACGCTGGACGAGTCGACGAACGCTACGCAGGCTGAATTGAGCGGGGGCTGGGCATTGCTGTACGACGCGGCGACACCGGGCGCCGAACGGGAGTTAGTCCGAGCGCTTGCGCATGTTGGTGCTCTGCCCATCCCGGTGCTTGGTGTGGAAGGACCGGAGGGCATACCGCTGGACCTCGCCTGGCCGGAACTTCGGCTAGCCGTCAACCTGCGAGAGACTCCGTCGATGGACAACGACGATCTTACCGGGGTGGGGTGGCGCGTGCTGGTGCCGGACGTCGACGGCATCGTATCGGCCGTCATGGGTAGGGCTGGACACGACGACGAGCAGAGCGAGGGCTGATGCCGACCATCATCATGACCAAGTGGCCGATGAAGCTCGACGGTGATGTCCGGTCCAAGGCGATGAACTTCCTTCAGAAGCTCGCGGCTGATGACGCCCTGCCCGGACTACACGTCGAGCCGATTGCTCAGTCTGCGGATTCGCGGGTGCGGACGGGTCGGGTCGATCAGTTCTGGCGAGCGGTGATGTTTCGGCTCGACTCTCGCGGCGAAGTCCACTATGTCGTGCACGGCGTCTGGCCACACGATGACGCGATCCAGGTGGCTCGCCGCGCGTGCCTCACCGTGAATCCCATCAACGGGATGCCCGAAATCGCGACGGCACCCGAGGTGACCGGCAACGAACCGAGCCGCGGTACGACCTCCGGCCGTTCCCGTCAGGAGCAGACGCCGATAGCGGACGAACCGTCCTCCGCAGTCGCCGCGCCTGGTGAACCGCCGCTCGCTGCCGCCGCGCCTGGTGAACCGCTACTCGTTCGGCTCGGCCGCACACGGTCCGACCTGACGGATCGGCTAGGAATTTCTGATGGAGTGGCCGACAGCGCGATGGCCGCCACGGATGACGATGCGATCCTCGAACTTGCTGGACGGCATGAGGGTTGGTTAGGTCTCGTGCTCCTCGGTCTTGGGAGCGGCGACTCGGTCCAGTCGATCATCGACCAGTTGGAGTTGGAGCGGCCGTCGTCGTCGACAGTCAATGACGAAGACATTATCAATTCGCTGCAGCGGCCCGCCGCACAGGCTCAATTTGCGTTCATCGACGACCAGGACGAGCTGCGTCGGGTCATCGAGTTGGGCGACTTCGGAGCGTGGCGTGTCTTTCTCCATCCCGAGCAGCGGCGGTACGTCGACAAGAGCTGGGGCGGGCCGTTCAGGCTGTCCGGTGGCGCCGGCACCGGAAAGACAGTCGTCCTCGTCCACCGTGCGTGTCGCCTAGCGCGACAGGATCCCGATGCCAGGATCGTGTTGACAACGTTCACGACCAACCTGGCGGATTCGTTGCGCGATGGCATCAAAGAGCTGGATCCGGCAGTGAGTGCGTCGGCGAGCCTGAGCGAGCCCGGCATCTATGCCACCGGCATCGACGCGCTCGCTTCTGCCGTTGTCCGATCGGCTGGTACGAGCATCGGGGACGCCGTCGAAGCGGTGCTGGGAGAGCCACGCTCAGAGGTGAACGGACGGACTGCTAACGCGAGGTGGCTGGCGATCGTCGCAGACTCTGCGAGCAGTCTTTCCCCCGAAATCGCCAACGAGACGTTTCTTGCCGCGGAGTATGCCCTGGTCGTTTTGCCTAACCGCATCAGGACCGAAGAGGAGTACTTGCGGGTCCGTCGTCCTGGTCGAGGCGTCGCGCTCGATCGTGGGAAGCGTGCTTCGGTCTGGGCGCTCTTTGCCGCCTATCGCGCCCAAAGTCGTGTTGCTGGCACGCTCGACTATGCGGAGGCTGCTGCCGTGGCAGCGTGTCACCTCCAGTCCGAGCCGAACAAGAAGCCGGCTGATCACGTCCTCGTCGACGAAGGTCAGGACTTGTCGCCGACCCACTGGCAGTTGCTGAGGGCGTTGGTTCCTGAGGGTCCCGATGACCTGTTCATTGCCGAAGACTCACACCAGCGAATCTACGGAGCACGGACCGTACTCGGGCGGTATGGCATCCGGATCGTGGGCCGGTCGCAACGGCTGCGGCTGAATTATCGGACCACTGCACAGAATCTCCGCTACGGGATGTCGATCCTCGAAGGGGCCGAGTACGTCGACCTGGAAAATGGTGCCGAAGGGACGGGATACCGCTCAGCTCGCTCCGGTCCGGCGCCTGTCGTCGAACCGCCGGGTTCGCTGGAGACTGAGCTCCACGCCATCGCGAGCCATACGAAGGCGTGGATCGACGCCGGCACGAAGCCGGAAACCATCGCGGTGCTGGTCCAAGACCGGTTCCAGCGGGACAGGATCACCAATCGCCTGAGCGAGCAAGGGATCCCGGCGCGAGCGGTCGATCGCGATCGGCCACCAGCAGGGCGCATCCTCGTGATGACGATGCACCGGGCCAAGGGGATGGAGTTCTCCAAGGTGATACTCACGGACGTCGGCTATCGCCGGCCAGGGGAGCAAGCACGCCTGGACGCGATGGATGAATCAGAGCGTTTGGACGCCGAGCTACGCGCGAGGTCTCTGCAATACGTCGCGGCCACTCGCGCCCGGGACGAGCTGGTTGTACTTCAGCGCACCTGATCTGGAGGACACGTTGAACCTCACTGCCGCTTATCGGCAGTGACGTTCAACGCCTCGAGCACCGCGGAGGGAGTCCCAGACGTAAGCCGCCAGCCGGTGGGCGGGGCACTGAAGATCGGTAGTCCGTAGCCGGTGGCAAGGGCAGGCAGTGATGAGCCATTAACTACTCGAGCTCGGTGGTCGGCCTGAATCGACCGCCGGGGTCCAGATCCGAGGCGCAGACCACCGGAGGTCGAGATCGTTACGTTGAGGTCAAGCGCAACTCGGGCGAGACGACAATCGCAGAAAGCCGCGTCAATTAAAGCAACTGCGCCGTCGTAGCCCGATCGGCATACAGCCGCCAGCCGGCCATAACGGCGCCTATCGAGGTGGCCCTCGAGGGTGCTTCGGCGAGCTGAACCCGCTACGGCCAGCGTGACGACGGGGAGGACGAGCAACCCAACGGCGACGACGACTGCCATCGGCATTCCTTGCGGCCTATGCCGTGCCGATCATCCGACCCTACCTGCCCGGCGCAGTCGCCACCACGTGTAGCTGGATCACCTGGCTCACCTGGGCGATGTTCGTTCTCGACTACCTCATCCGGGTCGCCCTAGCCGAGCACTGTGGCCGTTACGTCACCCATCATCTGCTCGACCTAGCTGTGACCGCGCTCCCGCTGCTTCGACCGCTGCTTCGGCTGGCGGCTTTACCGTCAGTGCTGAACCGCCACGCCACTGCCAATCTGCGCGGCCGCGTCGCCATCTACGTCGCGGGCGGGTCTGCTCTGCTGGCATTCTGCGGATCACTCGCCGTGCTCGACGCCGAACGGGACAAACCCGAGGCCAACATCACCACCTTCGGCGATGCAATCTGGTGGGCCGTAACAACCATGACCACCGTTGGCTACGGCGACCGCTACCCGACCACAGGCACCGGCCGGCTCGCGGCTGCCTGTTTGATGCTGGGCGGCATCGCCATCCTCGGCACCGTCACCGTCACCGCCACGCTGGCGTCCTGGTTGGTGCAGCACGTCGCCACGGAAGAGACCGAGACGGCGGAGCTGCACGCCGAGGTCGTCCGGCTCCGACAGGAAATCGCCGTCCTGACCGAGCAGCAGGGTCCTCCTCCCGGTGGTCCACTCGGGTGATGCTCGTTTGCGTCGTTGGATGGCTGGACCGCTAGCAACCGCCACGCCGCATCGCGAGCCACGTCCCGGCGGCTGGACGGCCATGTAAACGGCAGACGCACGCACCCACACCCCGGGCCGCCGACTGGCAGAAACTGATCCGCCGGCCGCTGACCGCCACGGCTCGACGGCACCACCACCACGGACCACAGGGGGGTGGGGGTGACCCCCTCTGGCCCCCAAGCCGGCGCGAGTCGCCCAGGGCTGTCTGTGTGGAGAGAAGAAGATTCGATTTTTGTCACGGCTGCCTACCGTGGACGGCATGGCTTCCAAGGGTCCAGCGCCGCGTCCGGCGCGTCTGCGTGCGCTCGCCAAGCTGCCCCCGGCACCGCGTGGCCCGGTGGCTGCCGCGGTCGTTGTCAAGCCCCCGGGTGACCTGTCGGCCGCTGCTCTGGCCGTGTGGCATGACGCCGCGCCTGATCTGATCCGCAAGGGCGTCATCGACGCCTGGTCGGCGGATGCGTTCGGCAGGTTGTGCTGGTTGCGTGCGACGTCGTCGACTCTGCGGGCACGGCTCGACGCTGAGGGGCACATCGTGGCCGGTCGTCATGGCGGGGAACCGGTCAAGAATCCGGCGTGGTCGTTGCTTCGGCTCGTCGACGCTGAGTTGGTGCAGCTCGAATCCAGGTACGGTTTGGCGCCGGCAGATCGGTCCCGGGTCAGTCCGGTGGCCGAGGCGACCGGGCTCGACGCACGCGACCCGGCACGCCTGCTTTCCTAATTCACGACTCTGAAGTATCGCCGCTCGCGTTTGTTACCGGATCGATCCAGTCGCCCGGACCCGGTACGAATAGCGGCTCAGTCGAAGGTGCGCAGGAGTGGGCTGCTCGCTCGTCAGCCAATCCTGTCCCGGGCCCCGCATCGACCCTTCGAGGGTCGATCGACCCGTCCTGCCGTCCGATCCACTGCTTCCCCTTCCGGGCGTTGCACTTGAAGTGGGTGAGCCACAGGTTTGTGAGGTCGTCGGTCCCGCGAAGCGTCTTCGGGATGATGTGGTCGATACTCCGCCCCAGCGACGGGTTCTTTCTCGTCGCCCGGCTGACGAAGTCGATCGGCTCGAAGCACAGCTGGCAGGCGTCGCCGTCCCGCTCCCGCAGGAGCCGCTCCGCGTACCCGGAGAGGTCGACGAGCCGGGGGATCGGGACACCGTCCGCGTCGACGTCGCCTGGACGGTAGATGTATCTGGCGGCCGGCATGTCGGGTTCTCCTTCTTCGGGGGTGCGCTGGCTCGGGGTGTGGCCTGGGTGGGTGCGAACTGAACTTGCGCCAATTGTCGCAGGTTCAGGGGTACGCAACCCGTCCGCCGCCGGAGCCGTTCTGTCGCTGGCACGTGGGATGATCGCCAGGCCGCACGCACGACCTGGCCCGTGGCCGTCGTGCGTGCGCTACAGGAGCCCCCGAGGGGCACTCCGCGCGGCCCGTGGTCCAGCGGAAGTCGTACCCGCATCCGGCATTCGCCGACGCGGCTCGCTTCCGAGCCCTCTGGAGCTTCCCATGGCCCCTTCTCACCGTCACGACCGCCGGTTTCCCACCCCGCGACGTCGGCCCGCTCTTCATCCAACCGCTACTGCTCGCGACCGCGTTCGGGCAGGTCGCGACCAAGCGGGTCACCCCGATGCACTACTACCGAATCCCGATCATCGCGACCGACCCGGTCGCACAATGGGTCGCTGAGGGTGCCGAGATCGTGCCGTCCGACCCGGTTTTGCAGGAACTGCTCATCACCCCGAGCAAAGTCGCCGGATTGACGATTGTCTCCTCGGAAATGGCGAATGACTCCGATCCGGCCGTCGCGGCGCTCATCGGTGAAGGGCTCGCGCGCGGTCTCGCCAGCCGGGTCGATCAGGCCGCATTCTCCGGGCTCGCCAGCCCGGCCGCGCCCGGACTGACGACCCTCAGCGGAGTTCAGACCTATGTCGCTGCCGGCGCGTTCGCAAATCTTGAGTTTCGTCAAGTGTTTTGGCCCCGGTGTGGTCGTGAATTTTGGCCCCGGGTGATGGGTCAGTTGGTTGGTGTGCGGCGGCTTGATGTTTTGCTGGTGCGGAGTCGGTAGGACTGGGTGCCGGTTTCGAGGATGTGGGCGTTGAAGGTGACGCGGTCGACGATGGCGGCGACCAGTCTCGGGTCGGGGAACACGGTGCCCCATTCGCTGAAGGGCAGGTTGGTGGCGATGGCGATGGAGGCGCGTTCTTCGCGTTCGGTGATGATCTGGAAGAGCAGTTCGGCGCCGCGTGGGTCGATGTGGACGTAGCCGAGTTCGTCGAGGCAGAGCAGGTCGAGGCGGCCGTAGCGGGCGACGACGCGGGATAGGACTCGGTCGTCGGCGGCTTCGACGAGGTCGTTGACCAGTTGCGCGGTGGTGACGTAGCGGACGCGGCGGCCTTGGTCGCAGGCGGCGAGGCCGAGGCCGATGAGCAGGTGTGTTTTGCCGGTGCCGGAGTCGCCGAGCAGGACGACGGGTTCGCCGGCGTCGATGTAGTGCCCGGCGGCGAGGTGGCCGAGGGTGGCGGGCTGGATGGTGGTGACGGCGTCGACGTTGAAGTCGGCGAGGCGTTTGAGCCGTGGGAACTTGGCGTCGTTGATGCGGCGGGTTCGGCGTCGTTCGGTGCGGTCGTCGACCTCGGCGGCGAGGACTTCGGCTAGGTAGGCCAGGTGGGTTTGGCGTTCCCGGGTAGCGATCTCGGCGAGTGGTGCGGCTTCGGTGCGGACGGTGGGCAGGTGCAGCTCGCGGGCCGCGGCGCCGATGGAGGCTTGTGCTGCGGCGTCGATCGTGGACGTCTTCGCGGTGGTGGTGGTCATGGTCTGCTCCCGGTCAGTAGGTCGTCGTAGTCGGTGAGGGTGGGTGCTGGCCGGTCGTAGCGGGCGAGAGCGCCGATCGCGACGACGGGCGCGGCTCGGGTGGTGTCGCGGCGGGCGTCGATCAACACCAGTTGCGGGTCGAGGCAGCCGGCGGTGACGGCTCGGTCCATCGCGGCGGTCAGCGCGGCGACGGTCATGGTGCGGTGGGCGAGGAGGATCTCGATCAACGCACGGGTGCCGGCCGCGTCGCCACGGGCCCGGCGGGCGGCGTCCCAGTAGGCCTGATGCGAGCCCGTGAATGCCTTACTGGCTTTCGCTTGCGCGAGCGCGGTCGCGCCGGGTAGCCCGCCGGGCTTGATCTTGAGGACCTCGAGGTAGTGATCCAGGGTGAGGACCTCGACGTAACGGCCGACCGCCCGCTCATGCGCAGCGACCAGCGTCGGCCCGTCGTAGATCTCGACCGTGCGAGCGGCGAGCCGGACCTCGAACCGGCGGCCCGCGTAGCGGGCTGGGACGGAGTAGAAACATTGACGCACCGACACCCTGGCCCGGTTGTCGACCCGGGCTTGCACCAACCGGGCCGGGTCGAACGGCTCGCCCGGTAACGGCATCAGCTGCGCTGCCTCAGCGGTGAACGCGACTCCGACGGTGACCGGCCGGCCGGTGATCACCCGATCCTCGTCGAGCTGGTCACCGGCCGCGAGCAGGTCGTTCAACCCGGCCAGCGATCCGGTTGTGGGGACCGGGACAAGGTGGCGTCGGCGGAACCGGCCGATCTCGCCCTCGACACCACCCTTCTCATGCGCGCCCACGATGCCCGGGTCGGCAGAAGAACGCGTCGAACCCGTAATGGCTGCGGAGCGCGGTGAACCGTTCGGACTCGGTCCGGTCGCGTCCCTTCAGGACCCGGGTCACGGCGGGTTTCAGATTGTCGTAACGCACCCGGCCGGGGACCCCGCCGAAATGCTCGAACGCCAGCACATGCCCTTCCAGGAACGCTTCCTGGGCCTGCGTGCCGAACGCGACATGAAACGCCTTGCCCGAATGCGACAGTCGCATCACGAACATCCACACCTTCACCACCGTGCCCGCGATGGTGGCGTAGAACTCGCCGAAGTCGACCTCGCCCTCCGCGCCAGGAAGATGGGTCTGCGGGATCGCCACCTCCCGCTGCACCAGGCCGAGCTCGACCCGCCGGTGGGCGACATACCGCGACACCGTCACCTCCGACACCGCCGCGGCGTGTTCAGCGACCAGCCGCTGCCACACCCGGCGAGCGGTATGCCGCTGCTTGCGCGGCGCGTCCTTGTCCGCGAGCAGCCAGCCGTCGATCACCGCCGCGAACGGGTCGATCGCCGGCCGCGCTCGCGCCGAGTAGGTCTTCCGCGGCGGCGGCACCGCCGCGGCCAACGCCTGTCGCACCGTCCGGCGATGCACGCCATGCTTCTCGGCCAGCTCGCGGATCGACAACTCCTCGACCCGCCGGTCCCGCCTGATCTGCTCGAACAGCTCCACCCTCGACCGCACCCTGACCGACCTCCCCATCGACGACGACAGGGACGATCTGAACGATGGTGGGGCCAACATTCGTGACGACACACCGCACCCACCCAGGCGGAATGATCACCACCCCACCCGGGGCCAACATTCATGCAGAACAACGGTCCAAGTGGGGCCAGATCAGGTGATCACACGCACAAATCTCGACTTCGCCGCGCAGGCCATGTCCAAGATCGAGCAGGCCGGCGCAAGCTGCACCGCGTTCGTCACCAGCCCGGCGACGGCGCTGGCGTTGGCGACGATCAAGACGGGCACCGGCTTCAAGGCGCCGTTGCTCGGTCCCGACGCGACGTCGGCGACGTCCCGCAGCCTGCTTGGCGTGCCGTTGTTCGTGTCGCGGTTCGTGGCCGCGGACACGGTATGGGCGCTCGACGGTTCCCGGACCTGGATCGTGGTTCGCGAGGACGCGACGGTCGAAACCGACAAATCCGTGTTCTTCACCAGTGATCGGGTCGCGGTCCGCGCGGTCTGCAGGGTCGGATTCGCATTCCCGCATCCCGCCTCGATCTGCAAAATCACCCTCGCATGACCCGCGTCCGCGTCTGTGACGGCTGGACCGTGTTCGACCCGGCGAAGGGTGAGCAGGTCCCGGGCAGGACGGTCGTCGACGCGGACGACGAGACCGCCGCATGGTGGATCGAGCACGGCTGGGTCGAACCCGCGCCCAAAAGCCTGCCCGGAAGGCGGCTACCCGCGGCCTCTGACGCGGATCGGGAAGTCGCGGGAGCCGCGCAGCCGGAGGGCTCCCCTGCGCCCCTTTTGCCCAAACGGGGGGGCCACATAGCTGAGCCATCCGTCGAGGATCGGTGTCAGCTCGGGCACGTCGAGCGTGCCGACCGCAACCGCCAGGACAACGGCCTCGCCGGTGTTAACGTCGGGTGGCGCGAGTCGGTAGTCGTTGAGTCCGCAAAACGTGTAGGCGACCATGAATGCGAGCCGTTTGTTGCCATCCAAGAGGCAGTGGTTGCGGGCGATCGAATGCAGGAGCGCAGCCGCTTTGCCAGCCAACGTCGGGTACGCGTCGTCGCCGAACGCTGACATTTGCGGGCGGACGACGGCCGACTTGAGTAGGCCGGCGTCCGCCACAACGTAGCCGCCGAGCACCTCCTCCGCGATCGTGAGCACCTCATCAAACGTGAGGTACTCGGTCACTTCGCGAGCCGCGCCAGGAGCTCCGCGTTGTCGTCGGCGCCCTGCCGGGCGATTGCTCGGATGCGGGCCGGGCGATCGGCAAGGTACTGCATGATGGCGCGCTGTGCGACGCTCTGCATGGAGTCGCCCTCCTCGGCGGCCTTTCGCCGTAGCGCTTCGGTGTCAATTTCGGACAGTCTCAAAGTCATCGCCATGTCGAAACGGTATCTCGTGATACCCCCAGGTGCAAGCGGCGCTAGAGCCGCAAGCTGACGCTACGGCATCGCGCTCGGGCCGCAGTATCCACGCCAGCCGACGGTGTGCGTCCCTGTAGCTGCCAGCACATCGCATGCCCGCGCCCATCGGAGGGTCAAGCGTGTCGTCCTGGCGTGTTTGGGTCGGTCGACCCCCAGCCCCGCCCGCAGCCGAGGGGGTTTAGACCTCGGCGTCGCTGTCCCAGCCGACGCGGCTTACCTGCGCCGTCCGAACCTGCAAGACTCGCCGCCATGAGAGCCAAGCTCAGAACAGAGCCGGTACTACCACCGGACTTTGCGTTCTCCCCTCGACCCAGGAAGAAGCCTGGCGTTCGCCCCCCCCAAGTCACCCGGCAACTCCATCGGAGCAGCCGCGCCGAAGGGTTGGTACACCAGACAACAGGCTGCGGACCTGATCAGGAGGTCCCCTGACACGCTGCGGCGGTGGCACGAACAGAAGTTGTGCGTGCCGTCCCGCATTTGGCCAGCCGGTCAGTTGAACGTCTGGCTGTACTCCGAAGATGACATTGCCCGGGCACAGCACATAGCCGCGACCCTCCGTCCTGGACCGAAGAGGAGGTCCACGCCGTGACCACCGCGAGTCCGGAGTGGCTCCGCTGCGCTGCGCGGCCCTCCCCTTGGACGCGGCCCAGCGCCAAGGGGTAACGCCCGGTCACCCGCTGGCTGACCACGGGCACCCGCGGACCGGCACACCCCGACTGTCGGCCCCCACCACGGACGACCTCGCCCGTGGCTGTCTGCCCGCAGCGTCCGACGTCTCCACGCCGGTGGACACGTCGGCCCGGCCACGTCGCCGCTGGCCGCGTCGTCACCACGCCAGCGCTCCGACCCCGACCGGGCGTCGCAGCCACCACACGCCCACCAGCCCCCACATGCCGCACCCCGCCGAACCACCCCCGGACACGGATCGCCGGTTGCACCTGCGCCACCACCGAACCCGCCAGCACCGGTCAGGCGACCCCGGCCCGCCAGGGGGGAGAGGACGCGCAGACCTGTGGACAACCCTGTGGATCGGGCGAGGCGACGACCGCGTCGTCGAGCGCACGGCCTAGTGCACGACCGGTGCACACGGAGGCATGAAAACGGCCCTTGATCCGCGTTTCCGCAGGTCAGCGGCCGTATCCACAAGTGGGCGATACTGGGATCGAACCAGTTTCACATGCCTTCCGTGATACTGGCATCCACCTGCAGAAACGCCTTGTGAGCTTGGGTTTTGCAACACAGTAGCGCGTGACACACGTGGACACAAGCAGACATGGTTACACTCGCCGTATGGCACGTTCTGGCACGACACCGCGCCTGAGGTCGAGTTTCGGCAACCTGCGCAGGCTTCCCTCCGGTCGGTATCAGGTCCGCTACACCGACCCCGACGGCAGGCTCCGGTCAGCGCCGACGACCTTCGATACGAAGGGCGACGCCGAAACGTTTCTCGCCTCGGTGCGTACCGACATCGCCCGGAACACCTGGTCACCAGCACCGAGCCGCCGCTCGAAGCCGCTCACCTTCAACAGTTACGCCGATTCGTGGCTACTGGCAAAGGCGAGCGACTCGCAACGCAAGCCGCTCGCGCCCCGGACGCGCGAGCACTACCGCCAACTGCTCGACCGGTTTCTCCTGCCTACGTTCGGAGATCTGCCACTCCGCGCCATCACCGAGAATCACGTCGCCGAGTGGTACTCGGTGACCGCAGTTGACCGTCCGACCACAAGGGCGCACGCCTACACGCTGCTGTCGTCAATCCTCGGTGCGGCCGCCACCCGCGCCGGCGGGGCTCCCCCGCTGATCCCGTTCAACCCGGCCGCCATTCGCGGAGCAGGCACCGCCGACCGAGGAAAGCCTGTCGAGCCGGCGTCACTCGAGGAGGTCGCCATCATCGCGGCTTCGATGCCCGATCGCTACCGCGCGATGGTTTTGCTGGCCGCTTGGACCGGCCTCCGATTCGGCGAGCTGACCGAGCTTCGACGTGGCGATGTCGACACCAAGGCGGGGATCCTCAAGGTCCGTCGTGCCGTTGTCCGTGTCGACGGCACGACGATGGTCCGTAAGCCCAAGTCCGCAGCCGGCGTCCGCGACGTCGCAATCCCCCCGCACCTTCTGCCGATCCTCCGCGAGCACCTGCTGCAGCACACCGAGGGCGGCCGAGACGGCCTGCTGTTCCCCGCCGCGAGCGGGGGGCACTTGGCACCGTCCACGCTCTACAAGTCGTTCTACAGGGCCAGGAACGCCGCTGGCAGACCTGACCTGCGATGGCACGACCTCCGTCACACCGCCGCGACGCTGGCCGCGCAGACCGGCGCCACGATGGCCGAGTTGATGAGCCGGCTCGGCCACTCCACCCAGCAGGCCGCGATTCGCTATCAGCACGCCGCGAGGGGCCGCGATCGGGCGATCGCCGAAGCGCTGTCCCGACTTGCCGAGGTGAGGACTTGACGGGTCAGGACTGGACATGTCACGCTTGGTTCAGGGAATACAACTATGTCCGGAGGGCCGCTTGAGTCGCCTTTATGCACTCGCGGCAAGTCTTGGGACTAAGAGTGAAGTGCTCCGTGAGCTTGCCGCTCAGGTAAGTGTTCAACTCCCTTGGTCGGCTGCTGGCGAGTTGGATGCAGCGATCGTGGAAAGGTTGTCTGTCGCCTGGTCTGCGCTTTCACAGGACGCGCAGGAGCAGCTCGCCGCGAAAGCTCGAAGTAGGGCTCAAGCTAAGAAAGCCGACGAGATCGAGAGCGATCGCAGAGCACGGGCGCAGACTGACATTCGATACCGCGACGTAGTCGACGTCGCGGCGGCCGCAGCCCTGGTGGGAGTGAAGCCAAATACAATTCGGCAATGGGAGCGGCGCGGAGCAATCACTCGCGTTCCTGGCCGGCCTCGTGTTGCTTTCTTCGCTGCCGACGTTCGGTCACACGCGGCATCTACAGAGCAGCGGGCAAGGCGCATTAGCAAAGATGAAGCTCGCGCAGCACAGTCCCCTGACGACGCGCTGACTCTTCTAGAGATCGCTGTGGACGAGGCACTGCAATACGGAGTGGACGTCTTGCCGCATGTAAAACGGATTCTCGACGATCGCCGGCAGGACCGCTTTCGCTAAAAATTCCATTCGCCGCCGACTTACGACAAAGCCCCTGACATCCAGTTGGGGGCTTTGTCGTACCCCCTGAAGGGAGGATCGTGAGACCTCCTTAGGCCACGCCGTGCCCTGATCCCGACAATCAACCTCACATCCCCGCCCCGGTATCGCCAAATGCGACCGGGGCTTTTGCATGCCCGAATGGAGAGTCAGACATGAAAGCGAAGGTCCCCGCTCGCCGCTTCGCCTCGCTTGAAGATGGCGCGAACTACCTTGGCCTCTCACAGCGCACTCTCCGGCGGATGATCTCGTCAGGAGAGCTCACTGGTTACAGGATCGGCACCCGTGTGCTCAGGATCGATCTGGACGAGCTCGACGCCCTACTGCGCCCGATCCCGACCGCGACGTCTGGCGGCGATCAGGTTGCCTGACCTCAACGAAGAACGCCGCTCCCGCACGGGGGCGGCGTTCAAGTCGTTTCGCGGCGCCCCTCACATTCTAGCCCCGCTCGACGAGATCGCACGCCACCTCGACGGCACGTTCGTCGTGGTCGTTGAGGTCGCGGACGGCCAATACCGCCGTCGTTGCTTCCTCACCGCGAAGTCAGCCGAACGGGCAGCACACAACGCGACCCAGCGCGGCGAGAACGCAACCGTGTACCTCGCTGAACTGAAGCCACTGTGGAAGGTCATCGCTGGCGGTGAGGCGACGTGATGGTCTCCAAGGTTTATCTCCTTCGGATCGACGACCTCGACACAGCAACCGGCACTCCGTCTGGTGTCCATGCGCGCGTCGAGCTCGGGGACACCGCGTACCTCGATCTCGATCAGGAGCACCGGATCTGCTTTCTGACGTGGGGAGCGAAGTCGACACAGATCGTCGGCACAAACCCGCGCGTCCTCGACAGGCTCGAGCGCGCAATCGTCGAGTACGCGGCCGAGCAGGTGACGTTATGAACCCGCGTGGAGGGTTAGTCGTGGCAACCGTCGACGCGGCGCGCGGCAACGTGTTCCTGTCAGCGGACAACGTGATCGGCCTGCTGGAGACGGCGAACGTCCGCTACAGAATCACCGGCTCAGGTGGGGCTGTCATCGCCCTCAAGGATCTGGGGAATGTCGAGGTTGCGTGCGGTTCGGCACTGCGTCCGATACGAATCCAGGCTCGTCGGACGGCGGTCCGATGACGACGGACTGGATCGAGGAATCCGCTGTAGCTGCTCAAGACTGGTCGGAGGTGCATCCTCGATCGTGGGCACCCGTCGACCTCACGGCCGTCCTCGACGGCACCTGGACCGCTCCACGACCAACCGTAGGCAGACGCAGCGACGGTGCCGGCCTGTTCTACCCGGGGAAGACGCACACGGTCGTCAGCGAGACCGAAGGCGGCAAGACGTGGTTCGCACTCTCCGCAGCCCTGGACGAGATGGCAGACGGGAACCACGTCGTCTACCTCGACTTCGAGGACAGTGAGGGTGGCATCGTCGGCCGGCTGATGACCCTCGGCGCGAGCCGTGACACCATCCGCGACCGCTTTCACTACCTACGCCCAACGGACCCACTCGGATCAGGCATCAACCTCGACGACCTCAACCGGGTGCTGAGCACGTGGACCCCGACCCTCGGCATCCTCGACGGCATCACGGAGGCGATGACGTTGCACGGCCTGAACCCGCTCGACAACACCGATGCTGCCAAGTTCGGTCGGATCCTGCCGAAGCGACTGACCGAAGCTGGCGCTGCCGCTGTGAACCTCGATCACGTCGTCAAGAACCGCGACGGCCAGACCCGCTACGCACTCGGCGCGGTCCACAAGCTCAACGGCCTTGATGGTGCTTCCTACGTCCTGGAGAACCGCACCCCGTTCGGTGTCGGAATCACTGGCCGCACCACGGTCAAGATCGCGAAGGACCGCCCGGCCCAGCTTCGACGGAACGGGGTGCCCTCCGCAGGCGGCCTGTACTGGTACGGGGATCTCGTCCTCGCCAGTCACGGCGAGGAGTTCGCCGAGGTGTCGATCGAGCCACCGGTCGAACGGAGCGAAGAATTCCGCCCGACGCTGCTCATGAGCAGGATCTCCGCCGCCCTCACCGAACACGGACCACTGTCTGCCCGCAAGATCGAGCTCGCGGTACGAGGCAAAGCGGCGAGCATTCGTGAAGCACTCACCTACCTGCAGCTCGACGGATACGTCTCTGACTCCACCCCTCACGAGCTTCTGAAGCCCTACTCGGAGACCAAATGAACCGCCAGCGTGTCCCCGTGTCCCCACCGTGTCCCCCCGTGTCCCCAAACACGCAGGTCAGGGCCGTGTCCCCGTGTCCCTCTCTCTATGGAGGGACGCGGGACACACCCCGACCAGACGGCCATCAGCGTGTCCCCAGAAGCGCGCCACCGAACCGCGTCCTCACAGACGGGACCTCGCGATGAGCCATGAACCAAAGTCGACCCGGCTGCGCCTTCACGCGCTGCTCGGCCAGAAGGTCCCCGGCGGCTGCGACGACTGCGACGCCTACCAACACCTCCGGGAACACGACGGGATCTACGTCCTCACCGTCGCCCACGACGACTGGTGCCCCACCCTGGCGAAGTACGACCTGGCCCGGCAGAGGACGACCCCGTGACCACCCGGCCAGCGCTGCCCGCCCGCAGGTCGGACGACGGCCGCACCCTCATCGTCGTATGTCCCGGCTGCGGCCGACGACACGTACACGGCCGTCACAACCCGACGACCGGGTGCACCGCACCCTGGCGGGACGACACCCCGTGCACGTGCCCGACCGGCACCGGCGACGGACACCGAGCCGCGCACTGCAGCAACGGCGCGATGCCTCGCGGGTACATCATCGTCGAGGTCGAGCACGACCATCTCGAATCGAGGTCCGCGTGAGTGCACTGGCAAGACTGTGATTATCGACCTTTCCCGCGAGGTCGCCGGCCACCTCGCGGTCGCCGTCCGTCTCTACCGGCAGCGGGCCGACCACGATGGGCTCGGCGTCCCCGCGGCACTGCGCGATATCGAGTGTGAGATGGCAGCGAGGGCCATGCGGGGACAGCAGGGGACACCGCTCGCTGATCCGTGGGAAGCCCGGAATGCTGAACCTATGAATGTCAAAGTCCTCACCTACGAGCAAGCCGCAGCCCGACTGCAGTGCAGCCAACGCACGATCAAACGTCGCGTTGCTGCTGGTGATCTCGTGCCCGTCCGTTCCGGACGCGTCACCCGGTTGCTCGTCGCCGACGTTGACAACGCCCAGCACCTGTACGCCATGGCCCGCACGGTCGGCAACAGCGACTCACCCGACGCCCGACTCGTCGGCCAGTCGCTCGACCCGGTCGCAGCCCACCACGACCGGAAGGCCGCCGATGTGGCCGTCGCCAACGCCCACGCACCGCTGCCACCATCCCGAGCTCGGCGCTCAACGCTCTCGCCGATTCGATCGCGCACGAAAACAGCCAACTGCGACCCGAGGGAAGCACTCAGCCGCGCACGCGACCTCATCGCCGAGACGGACACCAAGCGCCAAGCCGCCCGCGACGCGCAAGATCGCGAAGGCCGAGCGCGCGCACGGTTGAGAGTCGGTGCCTACCACCGGCGCGAACGGCACCCTGGTTATATATCACCACGCGAATAGCCAGGTCGGCCACCCCTCCCCACCCGTAGATCCTCACCGGAGGGTACTGGTGCGCCTCTTTTGTACGACCCACCAGGTTTTTCCTAAGTCACCCCGTGACTTGACCGAACCCCAGGCGGGCCACCCCTCCCCCCGGCCCTCAACCGCGTGCCGGTAGGTTCTGCGGATTTTGCTCTGTACGGTTCCCAGGGGGTACCCCGGAACGGGTCTAAGTCAGGTGGTGACTTAGACCTACAGCACGAGAGACCCCCGCCTCTCGACGGAACTGGTTGGAGCCGTGGCGCAGGTTCGCCATCTGCGCGGCGATCATGGCCCGCCTGTGCCATCAGGCCACGCCGGCCTGCCCGTGCTCGGCGGCCATGCGAGCGACGTCCGCCTCGGTATAGCGAGTGCGGCCCCCGGTCTGCGAGGTGAGCCCGGTGCGGCTGTTGCGGATCTGCTGCGCCAGCAGACGGCTGGCGGCTACGGCCTGGTCGAGTTCGGTCCTGGTCGGAATCCAGAGGACCGCTTCCGGGTTCCTCACGGTCCACAGGAACGTGCCGGTCGGGTCCGACGGCCACGGAACGGGGACGCCCGACGTGGACCGGTCCTGTGGACGCGCCGTCGTGCCCTCGGTGAAGCGCATGCCGTCGCTGGCGCGACTACCAGGCTCGAACCACGCCGGCCACAGCGCGGCGTAGTTGGCGAAGAAGGCGAAGGTCCGGGCGTGCTGGCCTTGGCCGTCGGACCCGAACTCGTGCACGATCTGCGCTTGCGCGGCCCGGAGGAGCTCGTGCCTGGCGACCAGGGCCGCGAGATCGTCACCTTCGGCCGACCGTGCGGCCCGTGTCACGTCCTGGAGCTGGGCGTTGAGATGGCTCAACATCGCGTCGGCGCGCGCGTTAAGCAGGCTGACGGCGCCGCTGTTCACGGTGCTGGCAGCGTGCTCCCAGCACCTCAGCTCGAGCTCGGTGCGGGCCTGGGCTCCGACCTGGGCCAGCTGCGGCTCGATGGCCTTGACGGCGGCGGCGATCCCGTCGCGCTGGACTGCGCGGCCGAAGACGGCGACGAGCTCGTGCGGATTAAGCGGCGGTCCCACCGGCTGTGCTGCGGCCGCGCGGCTGGCGCAGAGCTGCGCCAGCTTGGCGGCGTCGGCCAAGCCGGGGGCGGCGTCCTTCACGGCGGCTGCTAGCTCGGGGTTGCTCGGGCTGGTCCAGGTGGCGAGTTCGATCATCGGTCGTTCCTCTCGGTGGTGGTGGTGCCGAACCGCTTGGCGGCCTCGGCGCGGCCCGCGGCGCGGTCCTGCTGCTGCTGCTGGTCGTCGGTCTTGCCGGGCCCGGGTGGCTTGCCGAACCGGCGTTCGGCCTCTCGGCGACCGTCCTCTCGGGATGTCATTGACGCCTCTCGGTCATGTTGCTGTTCCTTTCTGTCGGGTGATGGTGACGATGCTGGTGGTCTCGTGGCTGACCGAGTAGGGACGGATCGTTGCTGCTGACATTGCTAGACTCCTTGGATAGATGGACGGCGCGCCTATGCCTTGGGGGTTGATGGCGCGCCGTTCCGCTGCTCGCCGAGTTGTTCGGCGAGAATCTGGATACGCCCGCTGATCTCTGCGAGCAGAGCGACGTGGTCGGAGAGGGCGCCGCGGTTGCTGTTGAACCGGTCGTCGGTGTGGAATGCTTCGAGTTTCCGGACCGTCTTGTCGAGATCCCAGATGGTGTTCCGGTACGGGTCGGTCAAGGAGGGTCGCCGCGGTTTCGAGTCGCGTGGCCTCGTGTAGTTCTTCCCGTCGCGGCCGGTGATCCGGCGTAGTTCTGGCTGAGGTTCGTCCTCGACGATCTCCGCGTCCACCACCTCATCCGCGTCGACGGACTTGGGCTCAGTTCCCGACTCAGGTGTCAAATTCTTGACAGGTGTGTCATCTGACACAGGTGCCAGATCGCGGGCGACTGTCTTAAACGACGACGCAACGATCGGTGCAATTGCTCGCGACGACATGCCCGACCCGGCGAGTTGGCCGACGAACTCGCGGCGAACGCCACGGTCCAGCTTCGGGAGCAACCCGCCGAACTCCTGCGCGACGTAGTCGGTCCACGACCGACACCCGAGGGCGATGTGCGCTTGCCCCGCTCGGCCTCGCGGATCAGGCCGAGGAGCTTTTCCACGCTCTCCGCGACCATGCCGCCGACGGTGCGGATGCGGCCGGTGATGCGACGTGCATCCGACTCCGACATCGCGGCGACCTCGACGCTCATGCGGGACTGGGCATCTAAACTGTTGTTGTCGTTGACCGCGATGAGCTTGTGGGCCGTTCGGAGTTCCCTCTCCGGGCGGCCTTTCTCGTTCGGATCAAGCAACGCGGCCACCCGGCCCAACTTCCTGGGCATTGAGCCAGGCATCGACGTCGGAGCGCCGATAGCGGACGTGCTTGCCGACCCGGATGCGGCGCGGGCCCTACCGTTCGAGTTCAGGCCGTACAGCGTCGCGAGCGGGATGCCCAACCACTTGGCGAGCGATTGCGGATTCCACAGTTCTTCCTCTGTCATGGAGCATTCCTCGTTTTCGCGAAGGATCGCCTCTTGATTCGACGTTTCCAGAAGTATGGCATCCATTATGGACAATTGCCAACTATCACTGGTAGATTCCTGGTTATGCCGAACAAGCCTCGTGAGCAAGGACCCAGTTCTTCGCGGGTAGCAGCCACCATGCGCGAACTGAGGAAGGCTCGCAGCCTCGATCTAGCAGACCTGTCCAGCCGGCTCACGGCGCTCGGTCAGCCGATCAGCCTCAGCGCGTTGAGCAACATCGAACTCGGCCAGAGGCGGGTCGACGTCGACGACCTGGTGGCGCTCGCGTTGGCGTTGGGCGTGGCTCCGAATCGGCTCCTGCTGCCAGCGAGTGCTACGACCACCACAATCCCGCTCACCCCGACGGTTGAGGCCGACGAGAGCAGTGCGTGGCGCTGGGCGTGCGGCGAGCATTCACTTCCTAGGGACGACGGCTACACCGTCGACAGCACGTTTGCGGAGGCGAATCGACCTCACGACCCGCCCGACCGAACGAGACTGTCCGAGATCCGCAAGCTTGACGAGAGCGGCGCTGTCTTCATGCTCCGGGAGGGTTATCGCACCGCGATCGACGCCGGGATGACACCCAAATCCGTCCGCAACTACCTCGATCTCATGGACACGATGGCCTATGCCGCCGCGGTCGCTGAGCATGTTCGTGAGGCAGGCGGGAAACTGCATGAGTCCTGATGCCTTGGACGACGCCGACCTGCGCGGAGCACGAGCGGATATTCACAACCGACCACGCGATATCTCACCGGACGCATAGTTATTCATGGGGTGGGGGTAACCCCAAGGCAGCCCCTTGCCTTTCGTCGGTCGTGTTATCGCCTCCCAGCCTGCGTGCGCACAAGCTTCATTTTCAACCCTGCAGTTATGCACCCCCACGAGATACCCCGGAGGGCCGGTTGTGACTGAATCCCGTGGTTTCCCGCCTCCGCGTGGCCTTGGGATACGAGGTCGGCAGGTGTGGAAACGGATCGTGAGCCGCTACGAATTGCGCTCGGATGAGGTGATTCTGCTGGAGTCCGCATGCAGAACGCTCGATTTGATCACCAAAATGGAGGGTGCGATGCAAGGGTGAGCCGTTGACGGTGGCGGGGTCGATGGGTCAGATGCGTGACCATCCGCTGCTCAGTGAGGTCCGTCAGCAGCGTGCTCTGATGGGTCGCATTTTCGCGCAGTTGAAGCTGCCCGACGAGGACGCGGTTGGTCGGGGGTCGCGGTCGACGCAGGCCCGGGCAGCGGCGACTGTCCGCTGGTCGAAGCGTGGGGCGTGACCGGTGGCACGCGCACGCCACAGCGACGGCCTCGGGACACGTGACCGCTACCGCGAGGAGACAGCACGCCTGGCGGACATGTGCGGCCGCATCGAGGGCAACCCGTTCCCGGCGTTGCTCGACCGGATCGACGCCGGCGAGACGATCCACAACGTCCACGGCTACGAACTCGACCTCACCGATGTCGATGGCTTCTACGACCTCGAGCCCGACAGCACCCTATTCGCTGGCCGAGACACCGCCACCCAGGGATCCGGACCGGTCGTAGGCCAGCGGCCTTAGGTGTCGTACGGTCGCCATAGCATGTACGGCACCGGCCCTGCAGTCGCTCGTGTCAGCATCAAGCACTTGGAGGGATGCGCGATGTCATACAACCCACTGATGACGGCAGCCCTGTCGGGTGCGAGCCTGTCTCAGCTCGCGTACTGGCGACGCCCGAGTGCGAGCGGTTACTCGGTCCTTATTCCCGAGGTCTCCGCCACCCGTCCGCTCCTGTACTCGTTCCGCGACCTGGTCGCTCTGCGCACATGTGTGTACCTCCGACAATCTGCCCCGCTGCAACGAATCCGGCGCGCGATCGCGACGCTCAAGCAGTGGGAGGACGGTGACACCCATCTGTCCCAGTACACCCTCGTCGCCGAGGGGCAGTCGATCGTGCTCGTAGAAGATCCGGAGTCGGCTGTGGACCTGGTGGTGAGGCCGGGGCAGCGAGTGCTCGCTGGGCTGCGCGACGTGTTCGAGCCGTTCCGGATCGGCGAGGTCATGGTGCCGGATCTCTACAATCCACGTCCGGAGCTGAGTGTGGATCCGGATGTACGCGGCGGCCAGCCCGTTGTCCGAGACACCCGCGTGCGGTTCGACCTCGTCGCAGACCTAATGCGAGACGGCGTACCCCCCGAAGATGTCGCCGCGTACTACCCGTCCGTCTCAAGCGCCGCCGCGGTGCAGGCATTCGACTTCTCGGAGTACGTCTCCAGCTACGACTCGCGGCCGCTCGCTGTATCTCGCTGATGCGCTTCCTGCTCGATGAGGACGTGCCTCTGCCAGCCGTCGATCTCATTCGTCGGGTATTAGTTCATCACAAGGTCGACTACGTCCAAGGGATCGGTTGGTCTCGCAAGAAGGACACTCGGCTGGTGGTCGATGCGGGCAGGCGCGGCTTCGATGTGATCATCACAAACGACTCCGAGCAGTTCAATGACCCTGACGAGATGAGCGCCATCAGAGCCAGCGGCCTACATCACGTGCGATACAGCCATCGCCATCCTGGCGTGCGTGGACTTGGCCTAGCGATGGGATCGCTCGTTAGTGCCCTGCCCGACATCGCCGACGATCTCGCCGCTGCCAATGGACAGCGGCTGGTACGCGTTGTAGCCGTGAGCCCAAACGGCCGGTTCGAACTGGTCGATCCCTCAGTCAATCCGCCGATCTACTGGCCCCGCTGACACAGAAGTGCCCACCCCGGCCGCCCGCGCAGGACGGGCACGTTCTGACGATGAATCCGTGGTGAACGATTTGATCCACTCGCGGTTCCACGGGGGTACAGGTCGGCCGTTATGGGAGGTCGTGTTTGTCGCGGTACATAGCCGAGTCGGCTTCCGCGATTAGCGTGGCGCCGTTCGTGCTGCCGTCGATGATCGCGAGGCCGACGCTCATCGTGACGTCGGCGGTGTCGCTCTCGACGGCGGTGATGATGATCCCCCGTAACCGTTGGGCGAGGTCGGCTGCCGCGGAGCTGGTGATCGCGTCGGCGACGATGACAAACTCGTCCCCACCGATTCGGGATACCAGGTCGCCCTTGCGGACGTGGGCGTTGATCGCCTGCGCGCAGGCCAACAGAATCGCATCGCCGTGCGGATGTCCATGCTCGTCGTTGAGGTGTTTGAGCTGATCGACATCGCAGAACAACAACGCTCCCGGCTGGCGGGTGCGTGCCGCCAACCGTGTCGACCGCACCAGCCGGTCATCAAGCACACGCCGATTCGCCAACCCGGTCAGGGCGTCCCGGTGCGCCAGATCATGGAGCAGCTCCTCACGTGACGCGCGTTCAGCGGTGAACCGCTGACGCAGCTCGACGGCCACGATCGCGATACTCGCCTGCAACGCGAAGATCTCCAACAGCTCGCACACCTGCGGCGACGGACGTGTCCCGCCCGGTGGTTCATCGACCGAGATCACCCCGATCAGATCCCCGTCATCAGCCCACATCGGTGCCAACAGCATGTCCCGCGGCTGCCAGGCACCGGGATCGTCACTGGCAGGAGTGTCGGGCACCCATTGAGCCGCAGCGGTCTCCTCAAAACGCTCCTCGGGGGTGAACCGGAGACTCCCCCACCTGTCCGCCGAGGCCAGCGCCCGCTCCATGTCACCGCGCGGCGACTGGGCACCCATCAGGGCGTCTTCGAGTTCGTTGGGCCCAGCGATGGCGACGACAGCGAAGTCGCCGGACGGGAGACGATGATTGACCACGGCCATCCCGAACCCAACGACATCGACAACACCGTCGGCAACGGCTTGCGACGTGGTCGACAGATCGCTACCGGAGTTGATCCGCGCACTCACGACCGCCAGCCGGCGCACTACGTCCATGGCGACGACGTTGTCGGTCATCGGGCACCTCTCCTAGTGGTGACGTTGCCCCGACCCCACGGCCAAGCAGTTCACACCGACCGGACTGTGCTGCGCGATTCGGTCCACGCAACCCTAATTCGGGAAACGATTGTCCCATGGGGCGGTCGTCCTCGAGTAGGCCGGTCCCGTGGGGGACGCCGTCCACGCCGGGATAGACACGTCGGCCGTAGTCTCGCGCATCGCTCGCGAAGGGGCGAGGATGTGGGTGTCCCTACCTGCGCTGCTGGCTCACCACTTCTGGAGGCATTCTGATGACGATCGCTCCCGATCCCACCATCCCTGACCCGTACAG
>JAABUT010001203.1_pt1 | contig 31204 bp, 38 predicted proteins | sample 5559281 | NCBI WGS metagenome assembly JAABUT01 (sample SAMN10711880, study PRJNA513359) | rock metagenome | isolation source: Antarctica rocks | place: Antarctica: Victoria Land, Ricker Hills nord | collected 2016-01-04
CTCCACGCGCAACCCCACACCCCGCACCCGACCCCCCCTCGCCACCCACAATTTCATCGACAGCCGCCAACGCTACCCGCCCACTACCCACGTGGCGCACTCACCGTATGACTGCAAGCAGTCTCATGACGACGATTACGACGCGTACGGTCGAGTACCCGGCCGACGGTTTGACGATGATCGGGCACCTCGCGCTCCCGGCCGGTGCCGACCGCCGGCCCGCGGTGCTACTCGGGCCAGAGGGCATGGGGCTCAGCGACGTCGAGCGCCGCCGGGCCGATGCTCTCGCCGAGCTGGGGTACCTAGCGCTGGCCTTCGACCTTCACGGCGGGCGCTATTTGGGTGACCCCGAGGAGATGCTGGCCCGTTGCATGCCGCTGCTCGCTGATCCCGACCGGATGCGGGGCATCGGCCATGCGGCGCTCGACGTGTTGCGCGCCGAACCGCGGACCGACCCCGACCGGATCGCCGCCCTCGGTTACGGCACCGGGGGCGCCATCGGGCTGGAACTCGGGCGCGATGGAGTCAGCCTGCGCGCGATCGGGACAGTCAACGCACTGACCACGGGCCGACCGGGCGAAGCGGCGCGCATTCGCTGCCCGGTATGGGCCGGGGTCGGGTCGGAAGACCCGATCATGCCGCCCGCGCAACGGAACGCGTTCACCGCAGAGATGCAGGCCGCGGGCGTCGACTGGCGCCTCGCGGTCTACGGCGGCGCCTTGCACGCCTTCCACCACCCGCCGGTCGACCACCCCGCAGTCCCCGGCGTCGGCTACCACCCACGGCACGCACAGCGAGCCTGGCGCGATGTCGTCGACCTGCTCGCCGAGTGCCTGCCCGTGACGGAGTGATCTGGTCAGTCCAAGCTCGGGCGCCCGCTGACCGCCGCGATGCCTGGACTCTACTGCCACGGCGGGCGGGGAACGCTGCGGCTTGCCAGTGATCCACTTCGGCCGATCGGCTTGCTGGCAATGCCCCTCCGCACTGCCTGTCCGATAGCCCCGAGTGCCGCCGAACGCGCGCGACTGAAGACGATGGCCTACGGCCACAAGACCGAGCACCGGCTGCGGGTGCGTGCGCAGGTGGTGCTGCACGCCGCGCGCGGACGCTCCAACGCGCGTATCGCCCAGGAGATGAGGCTGCACCTGGACACCGTGCGCCGCTGGCGTGGCCGGTTCGCCGAACAGGGCTTGCCCGGGCTCAAAGACCGTCAACGCTGCGGCCGCCCGCCGGTGTTCACGTCGCTGCGAGTTGCCGAGGTCAAGGCGCTGGCCTGCCGGCTGCCCGCCGAGAGCGGAGTGCCGCTATCGCGTTGGTCATGCCCGGAACTGGCCTATGAGGCCACCCGGCGGGGCATCGCCGCGTTCGTGTCGGCGTCCACCGTGCGCCGCTGGCTGGCCGACGACGCGCTCAAGCCCTGGCAGCACCGCTCCTGGATCTTCATCACCGACTCCGACTTCCGCGCCAAAGCCCAGCGTGTAGCTGCACCTGTACGCCCGCACCTGGCAGGGCACCCCGCTCGACGCCGACGAGTACGTCATCAGCGCCGACGAGAAGACCTCCGTCCAGGCCCGCTGTCGCTGCTACCTCACCCTCGCCCCAGGCCAGGCTCGCGCGATGCGGGTGAACCACACCTACGGACGCGGTGGCGCCCTGGCCTACCCGGCCGCTTGCGACGTCCACGCCGCGAAGGTGTTCGGCCGCTGTGAGAAGACCACCGGCATCGACCCGTTCATGAACCTGGCCACCCAGGTCATGACCCGCGAGCCCTACGCCAGCGCGAAACGCGTGTTCTGGGTCGTGGACAACGGCTCCGCCTACCGCGGCAAGAAGGCTGCCGACCGATTGTCGGCCGCCTTCCCGAACGTGGTGCTGATCCACACCCCAGTGCACGCTTCCTGGCTGAACCAAGTGGAAATCTACTTCTCCGTCGTGCAGCGCAAGGTCGTCCACTCCAACGACTTCACCGACCTCGCTCAGGTCAGGGACCGGCTCCGAGCCTTCGAAGACCGCTACAACGCCACAGCACGGCCGTTCCAGTGGAAGTTCACCACCTCCGACCTGGACGATCTACTGGTCAGGCTCGACCGGCACACCGCCGATCACCAGGAAGAGCCCTGTGGTCGGACGGGCAACGTGATCAACCCCCGAAGGATTTACGGAGCCGACCACTTAGGGTCGATAGACCGGCGGCTCGCTGGCGATCTCCGCAATCCGCACCAGCTGACGGCGACCACGCCAGGTGTACCGACCTGACACGCGGCTGGGACTGCCCGATCCCGCGGCGCCCTTAGTCGGTCACGCCGATCATCCAAGGGTCTGGGTGGGGTGTGTCAGGTTTGGTGCGTGGAACCAGCCACGTCAGTCCCGTCCGAGGCTTCAGGCGGGTACCGACGGTCGGCCGGGTCGGCACGCGGTCAGGCCAGGCGTCGGGAGCTGCTTGAGCGGGTGGCCGATGACCTCGCCACCCACGGTTTGGTCGACTTCTCGCTGAGGCGTGCAGCCAAGGCGGCCGGCACGACGCACAAGGTGCTTCTGTACTACTTCGACAGCGCCGAGGACTTGCTCGCGGATTCGGTCAGACAGCTGCGGGACAGGCGTATCGCCGAGGGACTGGCCGCCGTCGACGCCATCGTGACCGCACAGGGGCGGCTGTCGGAGCGCGTGCGCGCGCTGTGGCCCGTCCTGGCGCGAGACGATGCCAGGGTCCTCGATCAGGCCATAGGCCTCGTCATGTACCACCCCCGCCGGTACGAGCAGCTCGGCCGCGAGGCCTCCCAGCAGTACACCCTGCCGTTGACCCAGATTCTGCCGGAGGCCTGGCCGGAGAAGCGCAGGGCTGAGGTCGCGGCGATGATCCTCGCGACGCTGCGCGGCCTGCTCGTCGCGCGATACACCGGGGCCGCGGTCAACGCCATCGACGCCGGGCTTGAGGCGTTGGCCAGAAGCCTGGACCGAGAGGAGGCCGGTGAGGTCGGAACCGGCGGAGGAGCCGCGGGCACCGTGTGAGCCGGTTCTCCCGCCTCGTGGTGTCCTTCTGCTGAAACGCTGCCGCCGATGAGACCAGCCGAGCCGCCGAAGCCGGAGGCTGTGCTCCACCAGCAGTACGCCGCGTCGCTGATGCGGTCCCCGGTTGACGTCTGCGGCAGCCGCACCGGTTCCCGGCTGGCAGACGTGCTGTCGGCGACGAGCACCATCGGCTCGCGCTGAAGACCGTGCTCAGGGACGGGGCAGCGGCCGCAATCCTCGCAGCGCTTGACGACCGCGCCCAACGAGCTCGGCGACCTCCGGGGGTCAGGCAGCCACTCGCCGGCGGGTAGAAGGGCTGTCAACGGACGCGACCCGCCTCATGGCGGCGTATCAGGCGTGGGCGAGGCTGGCGCGGTCGTCCGAGCCCGAGGACGCGCGACGGGGAGCGTCGGCTGGAACCAGCGCTCGCGCCGATCTCGGAAGCCAGGACGCGATCTCGTCAGCCGGTCAGCCGGTCCAGACGGGAGGACCCCCGAGGCGCTCGGGACTGGACGAGCAGCACCAGGACGCGAACCACGTGGTCCACTTGCGTTGGGACACGGCGGTCTCCGAGGGGGTCAACGAAATGTCCGACCAACGGGAGAAGCTCTGGTTCGCCAGCGGGGACACGCGCTGCGCGGCATGGTTCTACCCGCGGTCGAACGGTGTCTGCGTGGTGATGGCCGGAGGCATGGCCGTAACCAAGGAGCCGGGCACTGACCGTTTCGCCCGGCGTTTCACGCAGGCGGGGTTCAGCGTGCTCGCGTTCGACTACCGCCGCCTCGGTGAGAGCGGAGGGGAGCCGCGCCAGCTCGTGCGGCTACCAGACGAACGCGCCGACTGGGACGCTGCCATCGCGTGCGCCGTCGGCCTGCCCGGTGTCAATCCGAGAAGGGTCGCCATCTGGGCGTTCTCCTCCTCCGGAGGTCACATCTTTCCTGTGGCCACCGCCCATCCGAACCTGGCGGCAGCCATCTCCCAGACGCCGAACGCCGACGGCCAAGCGGCCGCGCGCAACGCGATGCGGTACCAGCATCCCGGCGCGATGCTCCGATTCCTGGCGTGCGGCATTCTCGACGCGCTCGGCGGTCTGCTCGGCCATCCGCCCCGCCTCGTCGCGCTTGATGGCGTTCCTGGGAACCTCGCCGTGCTGACCACGCCCGATGCCCAGGAGGCTCGCGCGGCGCTGAACCCGGGCAACCGCTACCCGGACTGGCAGCAGGCGGTCGCCGCCCGGTCGGCCCTCCGAGTGGCCTTCTACCGGCCGGGTCGTCACGCGCCCCGGGTGCATTGCCCGTTGTTGGTTGTGGTGTGCGACCGGGACCAGTCCGCCCTCGCTGCCCCTGCCGTCCGCGCCGCGGAGCGCGCGCCACGCTCCAAACTGGTCCGCCTCCCCGGTGGCCACTACGCCCCGTTCCTCGACCAACACGAGCGGACCGTCGACGCCGAACTGGCCTTCTTGCGGCAGCACCTCCTTGACCAACGACCCGCCGGCGTCGTCGACCCGGCCCGCTGAGGTCGGCGGCTATGGCGCGGATCCAACTGTCCGTAGGGACCGTCGACTACCAAGACACCGGCGGGAGTGGCAGCCCGATCGTGCTCCTGCACGGCGTGCTGATGGACGCCTCCCTGTGGGATCCGCCTGTCGCCGCACCCTCCGCCGATTACCGGTGCATAGCGCCCACGCTTCCGATGGGCGCCCACCGGATTCCCGTCCACACGGATGCCGACCTCTCACTGTCCGGACTCGCCGATCTGGCCGTCGAGCTGATCGATGGACTGGGCTTGAGGAACGTCACGCTCGTCGGAAGTGACACGGGCGGTGCGCTGGCCCAGTTAATCATGGCGCGCGGCGCGGGGGAGACCGCAGGTGGTGGCGCTGGCGTCGCCCGGGTAATCCTGGTCAGCTGCGAAGCCTTCGACAACATCCCCGCGCGGCTGACCGGCACGACGCTCGCCCTGGCGGGACGACTTTCCCCCGCGCTGTTCCTGCTATTCGTGCAGCAGTTGCGTCTGCGGGCCGTACGACGACTTCCCGTGGCGTTCGGCTGGCTCACCGCTCGGGGCGATGCCGCCACGGCTCGGTGGATCCGCCCCGTCGTGGAGCAGCCCGCGATCCCTCGAGACACGGTTCGGGTGCTGCGCGCGATGCGGGTCGCCCGGAAGGAACTGCTCGACGCGGCGGCGCTCCTGCACGAGTACACGAATCCGGTGCTGGTGGTGTGGGCCCGGCAGGACCGGGTCATGCCCCCGAGGCACGGCCGTCGGCTCGCCGACCTCTTGCCCCACGGGAGACTGGTCGAGGTGGATGACACCCGGACCCTGATCTCCCTTGACCAGCCGGGGGAGCTAGGCCGGCTGATAGGCGAATTCATTCGGAGTTCTCAGGACATTTGATGTGTCGACGCAGTCTGGCGTTGACATCAAGACAAAAGGTCCTTGGTGATCGAGTCACCCTCCGCGCGGGAATTGGCCACACCGAACGAAAGCGGCCACCACCTTGTGATTTCCAGGGGACTCGTTCCGAGCCGAGCATCCGCTCGGCACTTCGCCGCCAGCTTGCCGCATGGCAGAGATCTCCCCGGGAGCTCAGCCGACCCGACCCCGATGACGGCATCAAGGCCTGCTCGAACACGGGTACATGCTGCGGAGCTGGAGCCAGCTGGCTCCGCAGCACCTCCCGGCCTGGCGCGAATCTCGCGTTCGCCACCCTCGGCACTCAACAGCACCTACCTGTCAGGTAATCGACAAGCCGGGCCGGGCGGGTCCACCGTGAGAGTCATCACCGCACCGGCTCAGCGCTCAGCCTGGGCCGGGTGCCAGCGCATTCCACCACGCATTGGGGAGGGCACCGTGATCGACCACGTGAACCACCTTCGGGGGTCTAAGTCAGAGGAGTTCGTCGGCCAGGTCTCTGGCCCAGAGACTGCCGTCGGCCGTGGTGCCACTGTCATCGGTGTTTCCGGTAGCGTGCAAGAGCCCGGTCGTCGTGGCGGCGGCGCGCCCGTGGGGGAAAGCGTCTACCCGACCGCCTCGCGCATGGCGGAGGACGATGCCGTCGCCAGTTATGCAGTCGGCTTGCTGCATCCCGTTCGCACTGACGAGGACGCCCTACGAGCCGTGGAGCAGTACCTGCTCCGCGTCCAAACGACGCTCGACCCGTTCGGCGGCCGTTTCCTCATCCATGGCGCTGCGCCTGACGATGTTGAAGGCAGCTGGCCGGATGACCTCGTGGTCATCGCCTTCCCCACCTCAGGCAGCGCCTCGCGCTGGTACCACTCGGCGGCCTACCAGCACATTGTTTACCTGCGAACCGCGGCCGTCGACGGGTCCGTCGCTCTCTTCACCGGCGTCAGCCCCTCGCACGAGCCGTCCGATGTACTGCGCGCCATCGCCGCGCGGTCGATGACCTGACCGCATTCTGGCTCGCCCAGCACCGCGACCGACTCTGACCCCCCACGGCGCAACCGTTCGCTGTCGGGCCGGTCAGGCAGCGTCGAGCCGACGTACCGCACAAGACACGGCAGGTCTTGGCACGCAAGAGACATGAGGAACTGCTGACCCAAACTCTGGATCGGCGGCCCGCCGCCCCGGAGTCGCCGGCCAACGCATCCCGACTGGACCTGCGACCTCATCCGGGACCGTTATTCCGGCCGACCTAAGCTCGAACACTCGATGTCAACCCTCCCGGAGAGCAGCATGCGGATCGCCGTTGCAGGTGGCACCGGCACGGTAGGGCAGCACGTCGTCGAGGCAGTGTGGGCGGCCGGACACCAGGCGGTGGTCCTCAGCCGCGGCACTGGTGTGGATGTGCGCGACGGCACCGGTCTGGCCGCTGCTCTGGACGGCGTCGATGTGCTCGTGGACACCCTCGGGCCGTCGTCGAGTCGACGGGCAGCTGCCCAGGCGTTCTTCACGACCACCTCATGGCGGCTCCAGGAAGCGGCGACACGAGCCGGCGTGCGGCACATCGTGCTGCTGTCGATCCTGGGGCTCGAGCGGGTTCCCGGGTACGGGTACTACCGAGCAAAGCTGGCGCAGGAGCGGACGGTCACGGAGGGCCTGGTGCCGGCGACGATCCTGCGAGCTGCTCAGTTCTACGAGTTCGCCGGACAGATGGTCCGAGCGACGCGCCGCGGGCCACTCGCGCTCGTGCCGAAGATGCGGTCACAACCGGTTGCTGCGCGCACCGTGGCCGAGCACCTGGTCCGGCTGGCCGACGCGCAGCCGGGCGGTCGCCACGAGCTGGCCGGCCCCGAGGTGCACGACATCCCGGAACTCGCCCACCGTCTGGTCGCAGCACGTGGCGAGCGGGTCCACGTCGTCGGGTTCTCGTTCCCCGGACAGGTCGGCAGGCAGCTGCGCAGTGGCGCGATCGTGCCCCCTCCCGGGACCGTGACCGACGGGCCGCCGTTCACCACGTGGTTGACCGACTCGGACGCGTGTCGCCTGCCCCTCTCTTAACAGCCCTTCCCGGCGACCTCGGCTGGGTGGGTAGCCCTTGATCGACGCTGCGCAGGCACGACGTCACGGCTGAGGCGCGGCCTGAGGCGCTCTGAGAAGGCGGCGCCATGGTCGCGCAGGCGCTGACCTGCGCCGGCGGACCTGCGATGGCGTGAGCGCTGATGACGCCGTCACTGCAGCCCGTTCCGGGCGTCAGACGTCAAGGGCTCGAAAGCGCACGGGTCCGAGCAGTCTCACCGGTGACCGGTGACCGGTGACCGGTGGCACGGGGACGTCGCGGGCACTCAACCCAGGGCCCGGATCGCCGGACGGGTCGCGAAAAACAAGCACAGCGCTGTCATCCCCATCCCAGACGCCGCGGTCGCAGGCCACACCCCGTCCGCTGCCACCGCGAACCCGAACAGCGGCATCGCGATCGGGGTGAGAACCAGGTCGCCCAGTTGGCTGACTGAGGAGACCCGCCCCAGGTGCGTTGCGGCGATCGTCTGCTGGAACACGCCGCTGAGCCACACCGACGCCGACCCCGAGGTCAAGCCGACGGTGAACATCCCGGCGGTCAGGCATGCGCGGGTCGGAACGCCGACAGCGCAGAGGGCAAGTCCTTGGATCGCCAACACCCAGAACGCCCTCCCGGCTACAGCACCCCGGCGGCGCCCGATCGCGACGAGGCTTCCGATGATCGCTCCCGCCGCAAGGCTTGCCTCTGCGGCCCCGACCCAGGCTGCGCCCCAGCCGGACCTGCCGACACGCAGGGCAACGCCGACGCCCACCACGGGGGTGAGGAAGACGTTGAGCGATGACAGCCCGGCGGTCAGCCAACGTGCACTGGGCGTTCGTCGGAGGTAAAACACTCCTCCGCGCAGGGCTGCGAGCCATGGTTCCCCCGTGCTGCGGGGAATGGCATACCGCGGCCGGATCACCACGAGGAGCGCAGTCGCGACGGCCAAAAAGGTCACCGCGTCGATCGCCATCGCCGGGCCGAGGCCGCCGGCGGCGACGATCACCGCGCCGACGGGTGCCCCTGCAAGCCGCGCTAGCCGGCCGCCGAGCTGTACCCACCCCCCGACGGTGACCAGATCCTGTGTCCGGACGAGCTGGCGGGCCAAGGTCGCTCTGGCGGGATTCGTGAGCCCGGCGGCCAATCCGAAGAGGAGGCCGACGGTGACCAACACGCTCGCAGCCCTGTGGCCCGACACCCACGTGATGCTCGCGCAGAGCAGGGTCGCGGCCCGGGCCAGCTCGCCAGCGACCATCACCTTGCGGGTGTCGAACCTGTCGGCGATCACGCCGCCGCCAAGCATCAAAGCGGCCTGCGGGAGCGTTTGGACGCCGAGCACGAGCCCGGCCGCGCCGGGGCTCAACAGGTGCACGGCCGTCCAGGCCAGCGCGACGTTGAACACGGCGTCGCCGAACCAGGAGACGGTCGCAACGGACACCCACGCCCGTATGACTCGGTCCTGTGCGAGGGGGGGTGCCTCCTCGGCCCGGCTGCGGGCTTCGGGCCCGGCGATGAGGCTCACGTCGTGGCCGGGTCGCTCGGGAAAGCGCGGGTGATGACCCGAACGGGCACGCGTTGGGCGTCAGGTCGTTTCAGAGCGTCCGCTCGGCAAGAAGCGTCCCACCGGCTGATCAGCTCACCCATCCCGACCGCGAGCTCGTCGAACTGCTCGGAGGTCGCTGGTACGAGGTTGTCGGCAGCGAACCCCACCCTTCGCCACGGCTCGGGCAAACTGGCGCGGTTGCGCATCCAAGCGACAGTCGCGCGAGTGTGATGTTCCAGGTTCGCTTGCTCGGCCGCGTCGGCGACTGTCCTTCCGACGGTTCCTTCGGTAAACGACTCGGCGCTCCACGTCAGCCGCCTGCGGACACCCCGCCACCACGACTCCCGGGTGTCCCGGGCCAACTCCGGGGCGGGCTCGACAAACCCGGCTCGGTGGAGGGCCTTCAGGTGGTGGCTCACCGACCCGACCGCCATCCCGGTTTGCGCCGCCAACTGTCCGACCGAACCTGGTTCCCCGACGGTGAGGATCTCGTACAAGCGCCGCCGGGCGGGATGGTGCAGCGCGACCAGCGCGTCAAGCAGGTCCGGCCCCACCGCGGTCGCTGGTCGAGGCCTCGGAGCCGAGTCGAGGTGACGGTCATGGGCTGTTCGGCGAGGCATGCCGATCAGCCTGGCCGCGGACCGCAAAGCCCACAAGCCCCCTTGTATAACTCGGGATCGGCCGGTGGGGTGCTTGCCCGCGCCTCCGGTGAGGGTCTCGTCGTCGATCGCGCCTCACAAGACGGCTACCTGGGGGCGACCCTCCCTTGGGCCGCCGTTCGACGAGAAGCACGACGAATTCCGAGGCGAGCGGTCCGCCGGGGAGCTGAGCTCACGGGCTGGCCCGACTGATCGGGCGGTGCAAGAGCCCGGTGACCACCACACCGTCGCCTCCGTCGGAGCTCGCAGACGCGCCCCCGACTCCTTGGATGTCGGTCGGCTCCGGGACCAACTGTGCGGTGCCCGCCCGCCTCAACGTCAGCGACCGGATTGCTCGCCGGCGGTCGCCGGGAGCTGTCGCAGCCGAGCAATCGGAGACATCACGACCGGCAGGACCATGATCGCCGCACCCGAGGCGATGACCCACAAGCCGCTTCGGAGCCCGAAGGTGGCACCCAATAGTCCACCGACAGGACCCCCCAGGGTTCCACCACCGAACAGCAACGTCCGGAAGCCGGCGTTCATGCGACCTAGCAGGCGATCTGGCGTGCTGACCCGACGGAGCGTCACAACGGTCACGTTGGAGACCCCACCGCTGGCCGACATGAGCCCGCACCCCAGCACGACCATGGTGACGACCAGCCACCGCGGCCCCGCAGCGGCAGGAATGAGGACCGGCCCTAGGAAGGCGATTGAAACGGATCCGGCGTACACCGCGCCCAGTCGGAATCGCCCCAGCAGCCGCCGAGCCGCGAGCGAACCGACCACACCGGCGATCGCCGCTACGGACAGGACACCGCCTACCTCGCCAGCGCTCATATGCAACGCCTTGACGGCATACAGCAGGAACATCGACGAAGTCGCGACCGAGAAGAAGTTGTAAGCGGCGCCGACGAGGACCAAAGATCGCAGGTGGCTTCCGCCGAACACGAAGCGCAACCCCTCAACCAGTTCCGTGAGCGCCGGTCGGCGATTCGTGGGGTCGGGACGGGGCTCTGGCGTGCGCACCAGCAGGAGGGTCACCAGCGATGCCGCGTAGCTGGCTGCGTCGACGGCCATGGCGATCGGCGCAGTCAAGACGGCCACGAGCCCGCCGCCCACGGCTGGCCCGGCGGCTTCCGCGGAATAGGAGACGACGCCGATCCTGCCGTTGGCTTCCAGCAGCTTCCCCGGCCCTCGCACGAGCGTAGGCACGAACGACATGGTGCTCAGGTCGAAGAGAACTGCAGCACTGCCGACAAGAAAGGCAGCAACGTAGACGAAACGCAGTTCGAGGCGGTTTAGACCGGCCAGGACCGGAATAGCGGCGACCACCACCAGGCGAACCGCATTGGCGCCGATCATCAGCGGTCGACGACGGTGTCGATCGATCCACACGCCCAGAATGAGCGAGAACAAGAGATACGGGAGCAGCTGCGCCCCTCGAAGCAGGCCGACGGCCCCGGGTCCGGCGCTGAACAGGTAGATGGCCGTCAAAGGAAGGGCCAGTTCGGAAACCTGTGTCCCCAACAGCGAAACGGACTCCCCTACCAGGAAGAGCCTGAAGGGACCATTGCCCAAGGGTGCTGGCGCGCTCGCCGTCAGCGCCGTGTCGACTCCTCCGCCCGAGTGGCCGGTCCAGGGTCGAGGCAGCGGCGCGGGCGCTCCGGGCAGCTCCGGGAGCGACGAGGGAAGGTCGCCACTGCCCTGAAAGGTTCCCACCAGTCCGACTGTGGGCGGACAGGAGCGGGCGGCGAAGTGGCAGAGTAGCCATGACCGGGACCTTTGTGGTCATCGTTGGCAGCGCACGACACCACGCTGCGGTCCGGCCAGCTGTCGGTGACGTCGCACTCCCGGCAGGCCCGGAGTGCGTCGACGTAGTGCCGTCAAGGCGCGACAGCACCCGGCGTCGGCGGTGGCGAACATTCGCAGCCGCGGTAGCTCTCGCGGCCGCCGACGACCCAGCGGTCGCCGTGCTGCCCCCACTGTGGGATCTGCCGGCCTCGCCAGGGTCAAACGCGGGTAGTGGTCGCCACCAGGTGGTCGGCGTGGTCGATCCCTCCGTACCGGCCGGTGCAGACAGGGCTCACTTGACGAGCGCGTGCGACATCCCTCAAGGTAGGAACCCTGCCCATTTTAAGGGGGGCCGCCCTCTCGGTTAGCGCGGGACGACTCCGAAAGGTTCATCGACGTGGGCACCAGATTTCTTGGCCTTCCGGCTACCCGCGGTCATAAGTGTCTGCTGGGTGCCTTTGGGATCGATGCCCTAGGCAGTGGTCTGTTCTTGCCGTTCTCCGTCCTCTTCTTCACCGCGACGACATCACTGAATCTGAAGCAGATCGGGCTGGCGCTGTCGATCGCCGCCCTCGTACGCCTGCCCGCGACCGTCGCTGCAGGAACGCTGACCGACCGAATCGGACCCAAGCGCGCTGTGATCGTATCGAACCTCGCCCAGTCGATCGGCTTCACCGGTTATCTCGTCGCCGACTCGCTAACGCAGGTGCTCCTCGCCGCGATCGTCGTCCAGGTGGGCAACTCCTTCTTCTGGGTCGCCTACCCCGCCTTGGTGCACGAGGTCGCTGACCAGGCCTCACAGGAACGATGGTTCGCTGTGATCAATGCCATGCGCAACGCGGGCTTGGCGGTCGGCGCGCTCGGCGCGAGTCTTGCCGTTGCCATCGGTGGCACTGCCGGCTACCACGTCATCGTGGCCGTTAACGCTGCCTCCTTCGCACTCGCCGCAATGTTGACCCGACTGGACCCAGCCCCCACGGAGCCGGACTTGGAGCCCCGGTCTCCGGAGGAGCCCAGCGAGGGTTGGTCGGCCGTGCTTCACGACCGGCCGTTTCTCGGATTCGTCGGCGTGAACGTCGGATTCGCTTTCCTGTCGCTGTCCTTCGTCATCGCAGTCCCGGTCTTTCTCGTGACCTCCGCCAACCTCCCCGACTGGACACCCGGCACGCTGCTCGCGCTGAACGCCATCCTCGGCGCCTTCGGAGCCGCGCCCCTTGTCGCGGCGATCACCGGCCGCCGCCGCGATCATGTCCTGATCAGCTCGCAGGTGATCATCGGACTCGGTTACACATGCGTCCTTCTGGCCGGCCTCGTGCCCCCGGTCTTCAACCTCGCGTTTGCCTTGCTCGCCGCGGTGCTGGTCACCACCACTGAGCTCATCCAGGGTCCGGCAGTGAACGCGATCATCAACGAGTCCGCGCCCGACCGGGACCGTGGACGCTACATCTCGGTGTACCAGCTGACCTTCAGCCTCGTGGACATCATCGCGCCCATCACCCTCACCACGGCGCTCACCCATGGCCCGTTCGCCACCTGGGTACCGCTGATCGTCATCGCTGCCCTGGACGTTCTCGTGCTCATGTTCCTTACTCAGCACCTACCGGTCCTGGCCCTGCGTATCGGCCATACGCAGGCCACCGGTTCCACGACTCGCCCAATCGAGGCCGACGCGCTGTGACCACCTCTACATCGCCGGAATGGCTTGCCGGACATGGCGAACCCTCATCGAACTCCTGGGGGCCGGTTGGATGCCGCCGCCCTCGACGACATGGATCCGCACGGGCAGCGGCGATCCGCCGGACGCCGCCGAGCGCGGCGCGGGGAAGGACGGGGGCAGCGGTGAGAACACCCCGGGGCGGGCGGACCGGCCAGCGATCGTGCCCTGGGCTTGCTGGGTGGACATGGTGGTCCGGTTCGGCTGATCGGCAAACGCGGGTGAGGCCCGGGTGCGGGGCCGGCGATCGAGCCGGCCCCGCCCGGGCTACGCGGCCGCGGCGGGCACCTTGTCCAGGAACCCGAGCACCGTCCGGATCCGGCCGTCGCCGTCGATCACGACGGCATCGAAACCGGCGATCGGCGCCGCCTGTCCCTCCGGGCCCAGCTCCCAGGTGAAGCGCGCTTGGTCGTGGTGACCGTCCACCGGGCCGGCGAGCCTGAAGCAGAAGCCGGGGAACCGGCCCTGCACCGCGCCGATCACGCCGGCGATCTCCTGGTGGCCGGTGGCGCTCGCCATCGGGTCGACGTAGCTGGCGTCCTCGCTGTACAGGTCGGCGACCGCCTTGTGCCGCGCGGCCGGGTCGGTCTCGTTCCAGGCGTCGATGTAGCGCCGGGCCAGGTCGGTGAAGCTGCTCATGCTGTGTCCTTCTGTTGAGGGTCGCCGGGCCTTCGTCGGACACGGCGAACCGGAGCCTTCCGTGCGGTCGGGAGGCGTGTCGATTACCTCGCAGGTAGTGGCCTGCACAACCAGTGCATAGCTACGCTCACCCGGTGACGGTGGACTCGATCCATGCGGAGCGGGCTGCACCGCGCCCGCATGCCGGTGACCTGCTCCGGGAGTGGCGCCAGCGCCGCCGTCGCAGCCAGCTCGACCTGGCGTTGGACGCCGGTGTCTCGGCCCGGCACCTGAGCTTCGTCGAGACCGGTCGTTCCCAGCCGAGCCGCGCTCTGCTGGCCGCCCTGGCCGAGCACCTCGACGTGCCGCTGCGGGAACGGAACGTGCTCCTGCTGGCCGCGGGTTACGCGCCGAGCTACCCGCAGTCCAGCATCGACGGCGAGCAGGCACGCGCCGCACGTGAGGCCCTTGAGGACCTGCTCACCGGCCACGAGCCTTTCCCCGCCGTGGTCCTGGACCGCTGGGGTGACATCGTGCTCGCGAACAACGCCATCGGACCGCTGCTCGAAGGGGTGGCGCCGAGCCTGCTCGGGACGCCCACGAACGTCTACCGGCTCAGCCTGCACCCCCAGGGGATGGCGCCGCGGATTGCAAACCTGCACGAGTGGACACTGCATCTGGGGCACCGTCTCCAGCGCCTGGCCCGGTTGACCGGGGATGCCCGACTGGCGGACCTGCTCGCCGAAATCAGGTCATACCCCGGCGTGGCCGGGCGCACTCGACGGGCGTCACGACGCTGCCACCCACGACCTGCTCCTCACCCTTCGGTTTCGGCACCCCCGTGGCGAGCTGATGCTGCACAGCACGATGACGAGCTTCGGGAGCCCGAATGACGTGACGCTGTCAGAACTGGCCGTAGAGTCGTTCTTTCCGGCGAATGCAAACACCCGGCGGCTGCTGCAAGTCCTGTCCCCTGCAGCGGCGCAGTAGCGCGCCCCGGTACAGCGGCCGGTAACCGATTGGCTGCCGGACAGGATCGCCGGCGCCCAATCAGGGGCTGGGCGTAGATGTGACTTCTTAGTGGGTGAGGCCGCAGCGACGACGCATCGACTCCTGGCAGATCGACTGGCCTGAGCCACCCCCGACCGGTTGGGGCCGTTCAGGCTACACAGCAGCGGCACGTCCGCCCGGGATGCGTGTCCTACCGCATTCGTCCCGCCCGTACTTACCTGAGCCGGCCCCGTCGGGCTGCCGCTCAGTGCGCTGTTCACCCCCGCCGGTACTGCACTGGGCGCTCACATGCCGGGCCGCCACCGGCAGGCTGTCACTCCATCACGCGCCCGGCACGAAGCCAGCGCAGAGAGGACCTCGATGACCGAGCAACCGAACAGACCCGATTCGCCGACTGGTGCAAGGGAAGCCGAGTCGCTTGCCGCGACGGACGTCACCGTCTGGCAGGCCCGCGACTGGCCGCGGCTGCGCTCCGTGCTAGCCGACGACGTCACCTTCCGCGGACCGCTCGGCGCCGGGGACAACGCCGACACCTGCATCACTGGCCTGCCGCAGACGGCGCAGATCCTGCACCGGATCGGCGTCACGCCCGCACCAGCGCCACGACGACACGGGCGCGAGCGCGAGCGCGAGCGGCGAGCGGCGACATCGTGCACGACGTCATCACCTGGTTCGACCTGCACACCACGGTCGCGCCGCCCGTGCCCACCGAGAACTGGAGCCGCGTCCGCGCCCGCCGGATCATCGCGATCCGGGTGGCGTTCGACCCCCGCGGCCTGCTCGACAGCCTGCCCTGCGGCGCCGACCAGCCGGCTCAGGACCCCGCTGACAGGACGAGGTCTTGAGCACCTTTGTGCTTGTGCCCGGGGCGTGCCACGGCGGCTGGTGGTACGACCCGCCGGTCGATGGGCTGCAGGACCAGGGACACCGCGCGCAAACGCTCACCCTGGCCGGGCTCGGACCCGAGGGCATGACCGGCGCTGGCCAGGTCAACCTGGCCGGTCACGTTGACCAGGTCGCGGACGCGGTCGCCCTTGCCGCCGAAACCGCCGGCGAGCCGGTGGTGCTGGTCGGGCACGGCTACGGCGGCAGCGTCATCACCGGCGCCGCCGACCGCGCCCCGGAACAGGTCCGCGCGCTGGTGTACCTCGACGCCTTCGTCCCCCGTGACGGCGACTCGTGCTGGTCCATGACCAACGACGAACAACGGTCCTGGTACATCCAGGGTGCCGGGCGCGACGGCCTGACCGTCGACCCGCTGCCGTTTTTCGACCAGCGAGCCCGGCCCCACCCGCTCGCGACACTGCTGCGATGCGCGCGCCTGACCGGCGCCTGGACCCGGGTGCCCGCCAAGACCTACATCGCCGCCACCGGCTGGCCCGGCGGTCTGGCCGCGTCCCCGTTCGCGCCCACCGCGGCACGCCTCGCCGTCGACCCCACCTGGGTCTACCTGGAGTGGCCGACCCGGCACAACGTTCTGCACGAGGCCCGCACCGGCTGTTCGAGCTCCTCCGAGCCACCTGACCGCCCGGCATGACGACTCTCGCCCAAGCCAGCGACCGTTCCGGAAGGAATCCTCCCGCAAGCTCACGGGCTGCCGTTCCTGTAGTCCCACCAAAGGCTGTGGGCCAAGGATACGAGCTGCCGACGGCCGGTCGCTTAGCCGGGGCACGCGCACGGCCGCCGGGTGCGGCACCCACCTCTTTCATCTGGCCACCGGCTCGACCAGGAGCCGGCCCCATTCGTCGGCGGGAGAGCAGGATCGGGCTTGACCTTGCCCGTACGTCAACGTTCAAGCATGGCCACATGGTCACTTCGAGAGCTGTGCTGCCCACCTTTCTGGCAGCTGAGACGCTGTCTTTGGTCGCGGAGTCGTCGGTGTTGGTGCTGGTGCCATGGTTGGTGCTGTCGGCGATCGGGAGCGTGTCGTCATCGAGCTTTGCGTTGGCAGTCACGACGCTGCCCACGCTCCTAGCAGGTGTGCTCGGGGGGAAATTGATCGACCGGTTCGGTCACCAGCGGTGCAGCGTCCTGGCGTGCATGCTCGCCGCCGTGACTGCGGTGGTGTTTGCGGCGGTAGCCGCTGACCCAGCCCGGCTCACGGTCGCCGCCGTCGTGGGGTACGCCGTGGCCGCGAACTTGTTCGGTACGCCCGCGACCACGGCCAGAGACGCCTTGATGGGCGAGATCGCCTCGACCGGGCAGACTTCGAGGGAGAAGGTCGCGGCGCTGCGGCAGGCAGTGTTCTCGGTGGCCTACCTGGCTGGTCCGGCAGGAACGGGATTTCTGCTGGCGCGGGTACATCTCATGGTGATCCCCCGCCCTGCTGACGGGATGCTGGATGCTGGCCGCTGCCCTCACGTCGGCGCTCCGGCTACGCCCGGCACCGCGCCCTGGGAAACCGGCCGAGCACGCCCCAGCGGCACCACGCCCAAGATCAGCACTGCTGTCACCGGCGGTCCTTCTCGCCCTTGCGATCGGGGTGGGTTCGGGTCTGCTGACTGCTCCGATGAACAGCGTCGTCGTGCCTGCCCGGTTCCACGCGCTGGGGGAGCCGACACTGTTCGGGTGGGCCCTTGGCACCGCCGCGGCGGGGTCGTTGCTCGGGTCGGTGCTCTATTCCTGGGTAGCGGCGCACGCGCTCCGACTGGGGTACCTGGTCTCGATCGTGGTGGCCACGGTCGGGTTCGGGCTGATGGCCAGCCTGCCCGGGGCGCCGCTGATGTTCGGGGCGCTGGCATGCATCGGTCTTGCAGGCGGCATGCTCAGCCCAGTCCTAGTCGTCGCGATCACACGGAGCACCTCCCCAGCGCAGCGGGGCTCGGTGTTCGGGGTGTTCAACGCCCTCGGTCTGGGCGTTGCACCCGTTGGCCTAGCCGCATTCGGCGCCCTCCTCGCAGCACGCGGACTCAAGACGGGGGCGATGAGCATTCTCGTCGGGTGGCTAGCGGTGGCGCTGGTGGCACTCGCCGGCACACGATGGATGCTCGCACCCACTCCCCGGCAGGAGGCGCCGCATGCTGACCATCGGTGAGTTCGCCTCCTACGTCGGCGTCACCACCCGCACGGTCCGGCACTACCATGCCGTTGGGCTGCTAGCCGAACCCGACCGCGACCACTCCGGGTACCGCCGATACACCGGGCACGACGTCATCCGACTGGCCCGCATCGTCACACTTGCCGGCGCCGGGGTCCCTTTGGCGCGCATCCCGACACTGCTTGACGCCCCGAACCACGAGTTCAGCGAGGCCATCACCGAGCTCGACCACGACCTCGCCCAACGCATTCGCAGGTTGCAGCACCATCGGCAACAGCTCAAGCAGATGGCCGCTGACCAGATCCCCGCCCTACCCCCACCTGTAAGCGCCTATCTCGATGCGCTACGCGGCACGGGCGTCGGTGAACGCACCCTGGCCTACGAGCGGCAGACCTGGATCCTGCTGGTGGCGCTCTATCCCGAGGACGTCCTTGGCTGGGCCGCACTGAAGATGCGCCTGCTCGACGATCCCGCGATCGTGCACCTCTACCGGAGCATGGACGAGGCGATCGACTGGGACCCCAGCGACCCCCGGCTGCCGGGCATCGCAGCCGACAGCATCGCCATCGCCCGCGTCGACCGGCCCGGACAGGACGCGGTCCACGTTGACCGCCGCCTCGCGCGGCTCCTCGAGGCCTACACCCGCACCGCCCCGCAGTCCTGGACACGACTGCAGCAACTACTAAGTTGAGTCCGGCCTCGGCAAGAAGGAACGGCGGGTCGAGCTCCGTGGCCACGAGGGTGTTGTGGTCGGGGGACGGCCAAGCTTCCAAAGCTTCGTGGAAGCCCGGTCGGGCCCGGGTGGTGCCGTCAGGCCGTGGTCTCCGTAGACCGGTGGGCGTCAATTCCCTAGGCCGGCCAGACCGGCGGCGGTCGCGCTGACCATCCCGGCGACATGCCCGCGCCGTTCTCGCTGGCCGCCAGAATCCACCCATCGCCTACCGGACATGATTACCAGCGTCCGGCCGGTGCCGACTCCCGCTACGTAGCTCCGCGAGAACCGTGCCACCTACCGCTGAAGGTCACGTGCTACGCGGTTAGGTCAGGCAGTCGGCAGGGCTTGAGCGTTGCGCCATGGATGAGAGGGGTGCGCCGCGGGGGCGTTGCGGGCTGTTCGCGGGTGATCGCCTGCAGATCCAGGCCCAGGATGTCGTCGAGGGCTCGGGCGCCTGCTGGAGTGACGGTGACGGCGCGGGGTTGCGCGGTGGTGGTCGTGATCCAGGTCCGCTCGAGGAGCTGGGAGCACAGGGTGGCGGCGAGCGACCCGCCGAGGTGGTGGCGGCGTTCGGTCCAGTCCAGGCAGGTTCGTAGCAGCGGCCGGTCGCCGGCAGAGCGCAGGGCGGCCGCGCCGGCCAGGTCGGTGAACCAGGCCCGCCCGGCTGAGGACAGGACCAGGCCGTGGCGGACGTCCACGAACCCCCGGTCCACCAGGGCGTCGTACAGGGCGACGCCCAGGGCGCCGGCCAGGTGGTCATAGCAGGTGCGGGCGGCGGCGAGCCGGTGGCCCTCACGCACACTGCGCAGTGAAGAGGGCTGGCCCGTGATGCCGACCGCCGCGGCGAGGTCCTCGACCAGCTGGGCCGTCTGGGCGTCGGCCAGGCGCAGGTAGCGGTGGCGGCCCTGGCGTTCCTCGGTGAGCAGATTGGCCGCCACCAGCAGAGTGAGGTGCTCGCTGGCTGTAGAGCGGGCTACCCCGATGTGCCGAGCGAGCTCGCCCGCGGTCCAAGCGCGCCCGTCCAGGAGCGCCAGGCAGATCGCGGCGCGGCTGCGGTCGGCGAGCACGCCGGCGAAGCGGGCCAGCGAGTCGGCGGTCAGCACACCCCGATCCTGGCGCGGAAGGGGGGGCGCAGTCATGCGGCGGGCTGGGTCCGTGTCGGCGGGTCAGAGCGACGCCGAGCAGAGCCAGGGCTCCGCCGGCCAGTGCCAACGGCGGTGGGATCTCGCCCAGCAGCGGCCAGGCCAGCAGGACGGTCAGCGGCGGGACGAGGTAGGTGGTGACGCCCAGCCGCCCGGCGGTCATCCGGGCCAGCGCGTACGCCCACGTGGCGAACGCCAGCGCGGTCGGGACCAGCCCTAGGTAGATCAGCGCGGCCACGGTGCCGGGCGACGCGTCGCGGACGCCGTCGGCCAACTGGCCGGTGAAGGGCAGGCAGGTCAGCGTTCCCACGACACAGGCCAGCTGGGTGACCTGCAGTGCCGGGCGCCGGCGCAGCACCGACTTCTGCGCCATCACCCCCGATCGCCCAGGCCAGCGCGGCCAACAGGCACAGCAGCACCCCGGTGCCGTCCGAACCGGTGGTGCCGGCGGTGGCGGCGCCGATCAGCACCGCGCCGCTGAACGCGACCCCGGCGCCGATCAGCAGCCAGCGGGGCAGACCCTCGCCCAGCAGACTGCCGGCCATCAGCGCGATCAGGATGGGACCGACGTTGACCAGCATCGCGGCGGTACCCGGCGTCGACGCGCTGCTCGGCGGCGTTGAGCGCCACGTTGTAGCCAGCGAACCAGGTGACCCCGCAGACGCCGACCAGCGCCCACTCCCGGCCGGTTGGGCGGAGCCACCCCGGCTCGACCGCTGCCGCGGCGGTCAGCGCGGCGCTGCCGGCCGCCAGCCGGCCAAGCGCCAGACCGCCAGGCTCGAAGGAGTCCCGGACCCCGCGGATCGCCACGAACGCCGACGCCCACGCCGCCACAGTCACCAACACCGCGGCCACCATCAGCCCGGGCCGCCGCCCGACTGGATCGCTGCCCTGCGCCGTGGCGGTCCTCGTGGTCGTCATGGCCGGACCGTAGGATCCGGACTGTTCGGCCAGCACCGCACGATGCGCCTCCTACCTTTCGGAGGTGCGCACTCCTGCCAGCAGTCGCTCGGCTCCCCGACCGCCGTCGCCCGAGCCCTCGCTTGATCTCACGGCGGCTGAGCTGGCGACCTGCGACGAGCTCGCTGAGCAGCACGCGCAGTTGCGGGCACGGGGCGTACACGAGCGTGCTGACGGGTGGGTCGTGGCCAGGCCGCACGAGGTCGACGCGGCGCTGGTGTCCCCGATGCTCAGCGTGCCCGCACTAGTGCCACCGGCCGGCCAGCCGGTCGGCCCCGCTCGCGCCCTGCAGGCCCGGATGGCGCGGTTCAGCAACGGCCCGCAGCACACCCGCCGGCGCGCCCTGCTCGAGCAGGTCCTGCCTGAGGTGGCTGGACTGCAGGCAGCGGCCAGCCGCCACACCACCGCCATGGCGCGGGACCGCGTCGGACCGTGGGACGTCATGCCGCTCGCGAGAAGCGTGCCGGCCTTGGCACTGACCGGCGCCCTCGGAGTCCCCGCTGCCCAGGTGAGACGAGCAGCCGATCTGGTCGGCCGGCTGAGCGACGCGCTCGCTCCGGCAATCGCCCCGCTGCCTCCGCAACCGGACGGGGACCAGGCGGCCGAGGAACTGACAGCGCTGCTCGCACCGCTCGGGGCGTACGACCCTGAGCGCGTCGGGGCTGTCGTGGGGCTGCTGTTCCAGGCTCGCGACGCGACCGCAGCCCTGATCGGCGCCGCCCTGCTCGACGTCGCGCAGGCCACCGAGCCGGACCCGGACGCGGCGGTGGTGGAGCGGGCGCTGCGGCAGGCTGCCCCGGTCCAGTGCACCCGGCGGACTCCGACCGAGGACCTTCAGCTCGGGGACGTGACGGTGCCCCGCGCAGCGCCGGTCTGGCTGGTCCTGGCCGCCGCCGAGCGCGGTGCGCCGCATGAGCCTGCGACGTTCGGCGCCGGCCCGCACGCCTGCCCCGGCGCCCAGCACGCCATCGCCCTCGCGACCGGGGTCCTGACCGGGCTGCGCGCCGCCGGGTCGCGGCCGGTGCCCGGACAGCTGGTGCGCCTCGAGCCGCGCCCGAACCTGCGGATGCCCGCCACCGTCCTGGTCGCGCGCCCGTGACCGGCCCGTCGGCCTTCGCGGCCCTGCACCGCCCCGGCGCCCCGTTCCTGCTGCCCAACTGCTGGGACGTCGCGTCCGCGGTCCTGCTCGCCAACGCCGGCTTCCCCGCCGTGGGGACCACCAGCCTCGGGATCACCGCGGCCGCCGGGCTGCCGGACGGCGCCGGCGAGGGCGCCGTCCTGACCCTCGCGCTGGCCGCCGCGCTGGCCGCGCGCCTCCCTGTCCCCCTCAGCGTGGACCTGGAGGCCGGCTACAGCGACGACCCCGCGCAGGTCGCCGACCTCGCCGCCAGTCTCGCCGACCTCGGCGTCGCCGGGATCAACCTGGAGGACGGCCAGCCCGGCGGGCAGCTGCGGGCCACGGGCGACCACGCCGCCGTGGTCCGCGCGGTGACGGCGGCCGCCCCCGGCCTGTTCGTCAACGCCCGGACCGACACCTGGTGGCTCCGGATCGGCGGGGAGCCCGAGCGGGAGTCCGAAGCCGTCCGCCGGCTCGCCGCCTACCGCGACGCCGGGGCCTCCGGTGTCTTCACCCCCGGCCTGACCGACCTGGCCGTCATCGAGCGCGTCGCGGCAGCAGCCCGCCTGCCGCTCAACGTGCTCTGGGCACCGGGGATCAGCTCCGCCCAGCTCGGCGCCGCGGGTGTCGCCCGCATCAGCACCGGCTCGGCGCTGTACCGGCACGCGCTGGCAGCCGCAGTCACGACCGCAACAGCAGCCGCCACCGGACGTGCAGCCACCACCACCCCCATCGACTACGGCCAGCTGCAGGACCAGCTCCACAGGCACAGCGCCTCGCACCATCACCGGTAAGGGCCCCAGAGTGGGACGTGAAAGCCTTGTGGAGGAGAGGAGAAAAGGGCATGACGAGCACCGCAAGCGGCACCTTCGACGTCACCACGCTCCCCGGCCCTGCTGAGCTCGACGGAGCGGTCAGCCGCTTCGAGCTGTCCAAGAGGTTCCACGGGGACCTGCGCGGCGTGGGCACCGGCGTCATGCTGTCGGCCGGAGATCCGCAAGCGGGCGCGGCCGGCTATGTCGCGATCGAGACGGTGCAAGGTCAGCTCGAGAACCGGCAAGGCAGCTTCGCCCTGCAGCAGTTCGGGTCGATGCGCGGCGGGTCGCAGACGCTGCACTACGAGGTCGTGCCCGGCTCCGGCAGCGGCGAGCTGGTCGGGATCACCGGGAGGCTCCGGCTCGACATCGACGGGGACGGCATCCACCGGTACAACCTTGAGTACGACCTGTAGCTCCAGACCTCGTCCCCGTTGGCGATCGACTTCCGGGCAGCCCCGGCAGCCGCTGCGAGGCTGGGCAGGTGCACCCGCCTGCTGTCTGGTCGGCCGCTCTTGATCTGCGGGGGTTGGTGGACCTCGGCTACGCGTTCCGGGTACGGGCGGACAGCCCACCGGTGCGCCCGGATGGCCGGGCCGGGCTGGTGGGGCTCAGCGACGGAACGTTGCGGATGTGCGGGCCGGAGATCGCGAGTGTGGCGCCCGGACCAGGTGGGCGTGGCCGGGGGGGTCGGGGTCCGGCTCACCCGCTGCGCTCCCGGCGGTACTGGCGTTCCGGCGTCCGCGCTGCTGGATCAGCGGGTGAGCCTCAGCGAGCTGTGGGGTCCCGCCGCATCCGAACTCGCCGAGCGGCTCAGCGGCTCGCCGAGCCCGCGCCGGCAGACGGCGCTGCTGCAGGACGCGATCCGCACCCGACGGGCGGGGGCCGCCCTGGGCTACCCGCCATCCCGGTGTTCGATCCGTGCAAGCCGGGCACGGTCACGGGCTCCTAGCGTCCCAGCACACCCGCGCGAGCAAGGAGTCCCGTGAGCGAGCCCGATGATGTGATGACGCGGATCGGACAGGCGGTGGAGCTCGGTCAGCGCGGCGAGCGCCCGGCCGCCTGGCGGCTGTTCGCCGAGCTGCACGAGCAGATCGGGCCGGACGGTGACGCGCTGCACCGCGTCGCACTGGCCCATGCGATGGCCGATGTCCAGGACGACCCGCGCGAGGAGCTCGCTTGGGATCTGCGGGCCTTGCAGGCCGCTGACGCGGTGACCGACGAGCGGGCCGCGCCGGCCGGCGTGGCCGGCCCGGTCGCAGGCCTCTACCCGTCCCTGCACCTCAACCTCGGCGAGGACTACCGCAAGCTCGGGGACCTGCCGGCCGCCCGCCGCCACGTCGAGCTCGGCCAGGCAGCCGCCCCCATCCTCGGCGACGACGGGTACAGCAGGATGATCAGAGGTGGTCTGGACAGGCTCGCCGCCCGCCTGGCGGAGACCTGACGCGACATCCACCCATAGGAACGGCCTGCTGCTGCCGCTCCGTCCACTCGGCGCTTGGTGGCAGGCAGCATCAGGTCAGGAGGCGGTCGGCTTGCCAGCTCGAACCGGGCGCTGGCGGCTTACAGGACGTCGATCTCGAAGATGGTGCTCCGAATTTCAGGGCAGAGCGTAGCGAGGTGGTCGACATCCCGGGCCGTCTCTTGGCCCAGTGGTGAGGCGAAGTCCCGCTGGAGGTCGGCCATGTCGTCCCAGTCGAGCTCAGCGACGAGGTAGTAGGGCTCGGGGCCGCGCACGCGGACCGGTCGGCGGCTCACCGAGTACCGGCGCAGCCCGGGGAGCCGTTTGGCTAGCGGGACGTGCACGCCAAAGTAGTGGCGGTCGAAGGCCTCCACGTCGTGGGGCCGCTCGTACAGCACCAGGAAGCGGATCACGCAACAGGAACCTAGCGCCTTGGCGACGCCTGGACGCTGCTCGTCGTGCGCGACATGGCGTTCTTCGGCAAGCACACCTTCCGGGAGTTCATGGGCAGCGAAGAGCGCATCACCACCAGTGTCCTCACCACCAGTGTCCTCACCGACCGGCTCGCAGCCCTCACCGCCCAGGGCATCCTCACCAAGCGCCCCGACCCTGGGATCGGCGCCAGGATCGCTACGAGGTCGCTGAGAAGGGCCTCGCGCTCATCCCCGTCCTGGTCGAGCTCGGGAACTGGGGCACGCGCTACGGCCCCGACGTGACCCCATACCCCACCTGGGCCCGCAAGGCCGCCACCAACCCCGCCGGACTCCACACTCTGGTCCGCGAGACCGTCACCGATGGCGGAGCGGCCGTTCGCGGTCCCAACAACACGCTGGAGCGCCTTCAGGCCGAGGGCTGCGCTGCCAGGACCGCCAAGGGTGCAGGACCGTGCTGATCAAGGCAGAAAACTTGAGCCGGGCGGCAGCTCAACCGTCCCCTGCCGACGTCGGAGCTGACGCGGGCGACCGCGCCCGGGCCGACTTCGGGGAGCGAGGTCGGGTTGGTGGATACGAAGGGGCTATGCAGTGGGTATGAGCTGCGTCGTTCCAGTGTCCCGACGTGTCGGTCGGTACGCCCGAGCTCCCGGGCGTCACTGGTCGATTGGTGCACCGGCGAACGCCGCGCGGTAGGCGGTGGGGGTGGTCCCATGCGCGCGGTGCAGATGCAGCCGAAGGTTGGCGGAGGTGCCGAGACCAGAGCGGGCGGCGACCAGGTCGACGGGGGACCTTCGGGTTCTCGAGTAGTTGGCGGCGAGCTGGATGCGGTGGGCCGTGAGCCACGCATGTGGGCTGATGCCCATCCGGGCGGTGAACGTGCGGGCGAAGGTGCGCGGGGATTGCAGCGCGCGGGTGGCGAGATCGGCAACGGTATCGGCTCGGCGAGGTGATCCCGCGCCCACGTGGTGACAGCGGCCAGCGTCGGGTCGTCGGTGTGGCCAGCGGCGGGAACGTACTGCGCCTGACCGCCTGCACGATGAAGTGGGGCCACCCATCGCCCGCGCCCGCTGGGCCGCCGCGTCTGGCCGTAGTCGAGGCCCACGAGGTCGAGGCAGAGGCGGAGGTCCAAGCCAGCGGCCATCCCGGCGCTGGTGAGCACCTGGCCCTCGTCGACGTACAGCACGCCGGGGTCAACCCTCACCCGCGGGTGGAGCCGGGCCAGGTCGTCGGCGTGCGCCCAGTGGGTGGTCGCCCGGCGGCCGTCGAGCAAGCCGGCCTGGGCCAAGGCGAAGGCGCCGGTGCAGATGGACACGACCCGTGCCCCGGCCGCATGGGCGTCGGTCAGGGCGTGCAAGACGCCGACGGGGCTGGGCCGCGACAGAAGCCAGGAACGAGCACGGTGTCCGCGCCGGTGACCGCGGACAGGTCAGCTTTGACGTCGAGTTCGAATCCGACGTCGTCGACACCCGTCCGGAGGCGACGCCGCAGACGGTCACGTCGTACCGGCCGGGGTCGCCGTGGCCGAACACCTGGGTGGCGATGGTCAGGTCGAACGCGACCACCCCAGGGGGAGCGATGACCGCGACCCGGTGCGCTGGCTTGGCAGGTTCCTCACGCACAGGGGCAACTCTGCCACTGGTCCCCGGCTGGGCTCAGCGGTGACCATGGGGGCATGCGCATCGAGATCTTGCTGTACGACGGCTTCGACGAGATCGACGCTCTCGGGCCGTTCGAGGTCCTGTCGGCCAACTTCGACGTTGAGCTCGTCAGCTTGGATCGGCCAGGGACCGTCACAACCGCCCGCGGACTGCAGCTGGTCACCGGGGCCGCACTCGGCCGCCCAGACGGGGTGATCGTGCCCGGCGGTGGCTGGCAGGATCGTGCCACCGAAGGGGCCTGGGCGCAGTCACAGCGGCGGAGGCTGCCCGACACGGTGGCCGAGCTTGCGCCCGATCTGTCCTGGGTCGCCTCGGTCTGCACCGGCGCCCTGCTGCTCGCCGCCGCCGGGTTGCTCACCGACCGGTACGCCACCACCAACCGCCGTACACGACGAGCTGCGGCCTCACGTCCGAGAGGTCGTCGACGAACGGGTCGTCGAAGACGGGGACCGGATCACCGCTGCGGGGCTCACCGCCGGCCTCGACTTGGGCCTCTGGATCACCGAACGACACCGCGGCACGGCAGCCGCTGACGCCGTTGCGACCGGGATGGATTACCACCGCCAGGGTCGCGTCTGGCGGGCCCCGGCCCGTGACGTTCCGTCCCGGCCCCATCAAGCGTGACTCGTCGGTTTCCAATCGGATCGCAGTCGACCGGCGGTCGGACCGATCGGTGCGGTGCAGAGCGCGTCTTCGACAGCTCCCGGCACCGCGCCGGGTTTCGTCGGCGCAGTGACCCTCACCCGACGTTAGGACGACATGCAGATCCACAGACACGATCTGAGCGGCACCGAGATCGAGGCCTTCCTGGAAGACCATCTGCGTCAGATGCGCGAAGTCACGCCGGAAGGCAGCAAACACGCGTTGGACCTCGACTCTTTGCGAGGCGACGACGTCTCGTTCTGGGTAGTGCGCGACGACGAAGGCCGGATCGTCGGGAGCGGCGCCCTCAAGGATCTGGGCAATGCCCAGGCGGAGGTGAAGTCCATGCGCTCCGAACCGACCTTGCAGCGGTCCGGGATCGCCACGATGTTGCTCGGCCACATATGCGAAGACGCTCGCCGGCGCGGTATCGCATGGGTGTATCTCGAGACAGGGAACGGGCCGTTCTTCGAGCCGGCTCGCAAGCTCTACGAGAAGCACGGCTTCACCCGGTGCGCGCCGTTTGGCGAGTACCGCGAAGACCCCAACAGTGCTTATTACACGTTGGACCTGTGATGTCTGTTCCCGTGCACATGCGGCTCATCGTCACCGCCCCGAAGAGGGCGGCCGGGGCGTCGTGTGCGGTCCCTGCGCAGTTTGTGCAGGCCTACCCGGGGTGTGCGTTCCACCTTTCTCTGGGGAACCGAGGACGGCGGTCCGCGCGTCGATATCGCCGCCCACTCCCTGCCGGTGACCTCGCCCTACTTCGCGGACCGGCGGGAACCGATTCCTCGTAGCGGGTACCTGCCGGAGGTCGATACGGTCACCCCGGAAGGGGATTCCCACGAGCTCGATGCAGAGGTCAGGGCGACGTTCCCTGGGTTGTGTGAAGCATTTCTGGACCCGTCCTCGGGGATGCACAGCGCGGCCAAGCTTGACTATGCGGTCTGTTTGGCAGGTGAGATGCTTCTCGATCTCGCGGGGGTGAGGGGGTGCTCCTCACCCCAGGCACCTGTGTGGTGCAGGCGGGCACCGGGCGCGCCTGGCACAACCGGGGGTCGGTGGAAGCCGTCATGTGCTTCGTCGGCGTGGGCTTTGCCGAGGACCGCTGAACGACTCGGCTGCGAGTGCCGCCGAGGACGCGAGGAACCGGAGTGGAGGAGCCCCCAGCGAAAGAACATGGTCATTGAAGTCCGTATCGACGGCGGACGACGTTCCCGCTGTTCGCCGGGCAGCGCGTGCGTTCGCACTGCTGCCTTGCCGAGCACGTAGCTACCGCACAGGGGGTCGACGGAGACGATCTCGCCGTGTCTGACCCGGAGGGCGGCCAGGGCCGGGAACCGATGGGGCGCGCCAGTCACCCGCGACCGGCCGGTGTGCTCGATCACGGCGACCGCCACCTCGGGATCGTCAGTCCGGCGAGCAGTGGTCGTCACCTCGTCCATGTTGCTGGCCCTACGAAGGCAGGGCGCCGACGCGGAACGGCCTAGCTCACCTCTCGAGCTGGGCTCGCCTGTTGGTCAAGTGCTCTCTCTCGGCCCGGGCAGTGGTCAGGTCCAGAGCCCGGTCGTACTCGGCTCGTGCTGCCTCGACGGCGCCCGCTCGAGCCAGCAGCTCCGCGCGGACAGCATGGAAGGGCTGGTAGCTGACGAGATCGATGTCACGCACCAGGTTCAGCGCTGCCTGCGGACCGTCCAGCTCGGCGACGACGACAGCGCGGTTCAAGGCCACGACCGGTGTCGGGAGCCAGGCAAGGAGCTGGTCGTACAGGGCGAGCACCTCATCCCATCTGGTGTCCTGGAACGAGGCAGCATCGCTGTGCACCGCGTTGATCGCGGCTTGCAGTTGGTACGGGCCAGGAGCCCCACGCCGCAGACACGACCGCACGAGCTCGCGCCCCTCTGCGAGCATCGGTCCGTCCCAGCAGTGCCGGTTCTGCTCGGACAATGGCACCAGCTCACCGGCGGGACCAGTCCGGGCTGGTTGGCGGGCGTGCAGAAGGAGCAGCAGGGCGAGCAGTCCCGCTGCTTCCGGCTCATCGGGCATGAGCCGACGCAGCAGCCGAGAGAGCCTGATCGCCTCCTGACACAACTCGACGTCGACGAGGTTGTCCCCTGAGGAGCTCCAGCCCGCGTTGAAGATCAGGTAGATGACGGACATGACCGAGGGCAACCTCGCCGGCAACTCCCATTCCTCAGGCACGCGATAGGGGATACCGGCGTCACGGATCTTGCGCTTGGCCCGCACCAGGCGCTGGGCGAGCGTCGCCTCTGGCAGGAGGAACGCCCGAGCGATCGTCGAGGTGTCCACACCGCCGACAAGCCGCAGTGTCAGGGCGACCTGCGCGGCGGGGGCGAGCGCGGGGTGGCAGCAGGTGAAGATCAACCGGAGTTGGTCATCTCGCACGGCCTCCTCCTCGGTGTCCGCGCTCGGTCCGCTCAGGAGCGTCGCCTGTACGTGCCGGGCGTCTCTGGTCGCCTCGCGTCGTAGTCGGTCGATGGCTCGCCGACGAGCCGTGGTGACGATCCAGCCACCGGGGTTGGGTGGCAGTCCCGTGCGGGGCCATTGTTCGACGGCAACCGCGAACGCCTCCTGTACCGCTTCTTGGGCGCTGTCGATGTCACCGACCAGGCGGACCAGGGTGGCGACGGCTCGGCCGTACTCGAGCCGGAACAGCCTCGACAGGGCGTCGTCGACGCCCGGCGATGCGACGTCGTCCGTCACCCGCAGGTCACCCGTCAAGAGGCGTCTGGAAGGGGCGAACCTCGACAGGTCTGCCGCAAGCCGTGGTCGCCTCCGCCGCCCACACCAGTGCCTGATCTAAATCCTCCGCGAGGATGATCCAGATCCCGCCGAGGTACTCCCTGCTCTCGGCGAACGGCCCATCGGTGATCGTGACCCGGCCCCCGGCCGCCGAGACGACCGAGGCGATGTCCGGCGGATGTAGGCCACCGGCGAAGACCCACGACCCGCTGTCCCTGAGCCGGACGTTCAAGGCGTCTACCGCGGCGTAGGCCCGCTGAGCCGCTTCTGGGGAGGGCGGGGGTTCACCCTCGGCGCCGTGGACCGCCAACAGGTACTGACGTGGTGCGCTCACGAGGTGATCGGGCCGTCGTTGACCGAGCCACGAGTCGGCTGTCCGGCGGGCTCGTACCTCACCATGACGACCCCGCTGCCCGTGGTCCTGCTGTCGGTCAGCTTCAGCGCCGTGGGCTCGACGTCGTCCGCGAACAACTTCCGTCCTCGGCCGAGGACCACCGGGAAGACGAGCACGTTGTAAGCGTCGATCGCGCCGTGTTGCATCAGCGTGCGAGCGAGCGTTCCGCTGCCGTGGATCTGCAGCTCTCGCCCCGCTCGTTCCTTGAGGGCAGCCACGGCGTCGAGGACCTCGCCGTCCAACCGAGTCGCCCCGGGCCAGTCGAGGTCGGTGAGGGTGTTCGTGGCCACGTGTTTGGGCAGTGCGTTGAGCTGACGGGCCACCCGGTCATCGGGGTCCGTCATGGAGGGCCAGAACCCAGCCATGGCCTGGTAGGTGCGTCGCCCGAGCAGGAAGGCATCGGCTCGGTCGAAGATCTCGCTCATGAAGGCAGCGACTCCCTCGTCGAAGTGCGGTGGCAGCCAGCCTCCGAGCTCAAACCCTCCACTGCGGTCTTCCTCCGGCGCGCCCGGACCCTGCATGACTCCGTCCAGGGTGACGAAGGTGGTGAGTGTGAGTCGCACGATGACCTCCTCAAGGGATCGACTCGGTATCGATCCACATCCTGTCTACGAACGAGCGGCCCCGAAATCGACACCGCGCGGTCGCCGCGCGACTGCAGGCACTCTCGTGCCCCCCGGCCCGGTCACCCCACGTCCCCCGTCCGCGCTCCGCTGTCCGTCTGTCTGAGGACGTCACGGAAGTTGATCGACGAGCTGTCGATCCGCGAGCTGGCCGAGAAGCACGGTGTCCATCGACGGACCGCGCGGCAAGCGCTCCCCGCGGCGATCCCGCCGCCGCGCAAGACCTACCCGCCGCCAGCGCGGCCGGCGATCGACCCGTTCGCGGCGATGATCGACGGGTGGCTGCTGGCCGACCAGGACGCGCCGCGCAAGCAGCGGCACACGGCCCGCCAGGTCTGGCAGCGGCTGGTCGCCGAACACGCCGCGACGCTGTCGGAGGTGACGGTGTCGCGTTACGGCGCCCGCCGCCGGGTCGAACTCGGGCTGGCGCACCGGGAGGTGTCGATCCCGCAGGCGCACCTGGCCGGCGCGGTGGGCGAGGTCGACTTCGGCGAGTTCTACGCGACCGTCGCCGGCGCCTGGGTCAAGGAGGGTTATTCACGGACGGTCCGGAAGCGATTAATCTGAGGATGAGCATATCGGCGTTTCGCACTGGAGGGCAGCCCGTTTCTTGAGACGATTGGGTTACCAGACTCAATCGGAAGAAACGGACT
>JAABUT010001204.1_pt1 | contig 31158 bp, 32 predicted proteins | sample 5559281 | NCBI WGS metagenome assembly JAABUT01 (sample SAMN10711880, study PRJNA513359) | rock metagenome | isolation source: Antarctica rocks | place: Antarctica: Victoria Land, Ricker Hills nord | collected 2016-01-04
ACCAAAAATGGCAAGATATTTTTTAGCCTTCTCTGAAAAGGAATACCACCTTAGCTTTCAGGGGATTTTAAAAAAATTCAACTTTTCTTTTTTGCCTCTTTGGTTCTGGCTTGTCCAGGTTAGGAATAACTACGGCACACTGTTTAGCCAGTGAAATTCTTTTACGCTTTAGGTTGCACCTTGCAATTACACATTTGCAGCTATATTAATTCTCGCATATGCCATTACAGGAGTTTACCTAACTTTATCAAATTGTGCCTCGATAGCCTATAAGTTTAAGTTCAAAAAAAACTGAAAGGCACTTAATGTGAGTTTCTTTCAGATTTTTTTTATAATAATTAATTAATATTGAATATAGACTTCAGGCGCTTTGTTATCAAAAGGGACGCGTCGAATTGTAATAGTAGAGTAAAGTGAAACGTTCGTGGCCGTTAGAAAAACTGAAACATCGTTTTTTTTCCAAAACGTCTTACCGCCTGTATTTATTCCTTCTATTGAGGAATTAGATTGCAATTTTGCAGACCCGAAAGCCTCATTAAGGATATTTGTTATTTGCGTATTTGGCTCGATAACAAGAAAAACGCCTACAATTTCGTTTCGTTTACCTGCCGCAATAAATAAATCCTTTACTACAGCTGCATCTCCAAGAAACATCCCTTTTCCGTTAATAAAATAATATTCGAACTCTTCGTTAAATCCAGTCAGTAAGAGGTTTCGGTTTGGATGTAATCTTAAAGGCATAACGGCGGGTATTGTATCAATAGCGGCCCCAAGCTGAACTATGTTGAGACCGTTTTCATTAACCTCAATGCGCTGAATCATAGAGTTTTTGCAGGCAAGTTATATAAAAAAATAACTATGGGCAGCCTAAAACAGGCCATGGATAAGTTGCCGTCCCAAAATTTGTGACATTTATATTAGATCCAGGAGATAAGCCGGCAGAGCCCCCATAACTTTGCATATAAGAGTTTATCTGCTGTCGAAAATAAGTAGACATACCTGCACGATCAATGGCGCCCCCCGTGTTGTGATACATTTCCATTACTTTACCTTCCGCATAGCCGACAGCAGCTGCTGAGATGCTTTGACCATAACTTGCTGAATAAAAGTCGCCATTAGACCGAACCTTAGGTAGTCCAAAAAACATGGTCGGCAGGGTAATATTAACAACTTCCCTAGTAGTCAAATCAATTACATTCATATGGATACCGTTAGTTCCCGCAACTTGCCAACCACCAAAATTCCATTGCTTGTTGAAATAAAATCAGAAAATTTAAAGCTGCTTAAGCAAATGGTTGGATTGGAAACAGCCTCAACTGTAGGGGGGGTAGGTGGCGGCGATGAACTACCTCCGCCGCCCGCGTCACTATTGCCACTAGTTGCATCACAACTACGATAGAGATATTGCGAAGTTTGCGTTCCATCCGACCATGTAGTAATCAAGTAATAATCCCAGCAACCCAGTGTACTAATAATTCCTCCTGAACTGTTCGAACTTCCCGATAGCCCTCCGTTGCCGACTGTAACTTTTACACTCGCATTGGTACGTTCACCATTTTTTAAAAAATCGCTTGCTTCGTATTTGTAATTAACATCATAAAAAATCACCGCGCCACTATAGTCTTTTGCTTCATTATTAGTAAATTTCTCAAGTAAGTCCGTTTTGTTATTCTCTATATAAATCCCTTTTACCAAACATTTCAATAATCGCTCCTGCGGTAATTTCCGCCCCATTAGTGCCAAAAATGTACTTTCTTATTTATACCTAAGTTAGAATTCTGATCCAATTTTGTATCAAACGGAACTATAATAAGTAAATCGCCACTAGATTGCTTCTGTAACTTCGCTTCTTTCCAGTTTGGATAAGTAGCAGGATTAGTTTGTGGCAAGTTATTACTTAGTGAGAAGCTGGTATTAGTTTCTTTGGCATACCATTCCTTTGCTTTTTGCAATAAATTGCTCGGTACTTCATTTTTTGTTGAAGCATTTAATAAAGAATCATTTTTTCTGCATGAGTAAAAGAAAAAAGAGAAAAGGAGTAGGAGTATGAACATACTCCCAAATAACAATAGCGATTTTTTCATTGTTTAAGATTAAGGTGATAAATAAATTTGAATATAAGTTAAATATAAAGTCTTTCTATCTATTATTCAATATATTTTTTATTCTTTTTTAAAATTTCTTCTTTCATTGCGTTTGTAAAAGCTGATTCTACTTTTGGCTTAAACTTTATTACAATTGCTGCATATTTATGCCATTTTGTTTCTTGTTTAGTATCTAAATAAAATTTCGCCAGTTCATATTTAGGTTTCATCAATCCAGGTAAAGCATAATATAAAAACACATATTGACTCTCTGCACGAATAAAATCTTTTTGATTGGTATATAGCTTGCCTAAAGTGTAATAGATTCTTGCATCAGAACTTATTTTTTTTGCAATTTCCAATAAAGCTATAGCCTTTTTATATTGAGAATCTTTTAGTAAACATTCCACTTCTGTCAAAACAAACCAAGGTTCATCCTTAAAAATAAACGTAGTCTTTTTTAATGTATTAGGCAGGGTAACATCATACCCATCTTCATTAATTGTTTTAGCTAATGAATATCCAGTAGCAGCCTTATATGAGTAAAATAAAAACATTAAGCCGCCGGTGAAGTATGTTATCGCAGTAAGTGGGAGCAAGAGTTTATAAGCTTTGCCTTTACTTAAAAATGCTGATCTTGAATTTATATCAAAAATGCCATTATAACTACTCGATATTTTAGCCAGGAAACAATAAAAAAAAATCTGAATTGGCAAAATCATCAAAGGGTACGAGAAAAATCCCGCGATTAGTATTAGTATAACTGCCAAACTACTACCTATAAGTAGGTCATTTTTTCGAAACGTTTCCAAGCCATTATTTACAATTAAAATAATGCTGTACTTAACGTAGAACACAATAATTAATAAAAAGATTAAAAATCCAAAAATTCCCTGTTCAATTAAAATTTGTAAAGGATCATTAAATGCATAAATGACCTCCCCGGAAAGCGCGCCTTCTGATGTCATTTTATCCGGGTGCGTTTTAAAATAGTTAGATTGATATTTCAAAAATGACCCTTCCATGCCACCTATACCTAATCCGAACACAGGGTTATCAGTTATCATCTTTGACGATATCTTCCAGATTAATAGCCTTCCTTCTGCTGAAGGTTTTTTTAGAAAGTATAAGTACTGAAATAAAAGTACAATTAAGGCGGATGTTAATAATAGACCAAGTACTTTTTTAGGTGTACTATTAAAGTATATGCCTAACGTCCTACACAAATTAAATTTCAGCAGGATACTAATTACGCTGGTAGTTAGCAAACCCACCCACGCCGATCTAGAAAAAGCTATTACTATAATTGGTAAACCAATTATAGTAATAATAAGGCCCGAAATCTTTATAAGTTTAGTGGCGTTATAGAGAAAAACAGATATACAAAAGACCAATAAGGAGGATAAGAAAATTGCAAAAGGCAAGGGGTTGAAAAAATACCCGGTAAATTTAAAGTTAGAATTAAATGAAGGTATAAACTGATACCACTGTAAAATGGCAATACAGATTTGTATAAATGTAAAACTTAAGAAAATAACTATAAAAATGTTGTCATTGTGTTTCTTGCGCTCAAATAGCCATTTTACATACAAAAAAAATACATACACACCTAATTGCTGTACAATTTTAAGTGTAATAAGATTTCCGGTATGGGAATATGCATTCGCTATTACGTACACAAACCATGCACAAACTAGTTTATCTAATAAATTCCAGCGTGTCTTAATACCATTACCATAGCAGCTAAATGACAAAAAAAGGAGAAGTAAACCGAGTATGAAAAAAAACCAAACAACCTTCGCGTTAACAATACCATAGCTCATTTTCTGGCTATTAACGCAGCATGTAAATAGTATTAAGACGAAAAGAGACAGCTCAGCAATTCCAATTGATTTTTTTAAGATTACATACGGGTTCAGCTTTTTGCCCACAATGACTGAATTATTTTAAAATAATTAATTTTCTTGATTTTCTTATCCCATTAAAATTAAGTGTATATAAATATAGCCCCGATGGGATGTTCTCAATATTGATATTAAGAGCATAATTACCAGAAGATAAATTTGTATTCATTACCGTTTTTACCTTCACGCCCATCGAATTAAATATCTCTATTGTAACTTTTCCAGTAAAAGGAATACTAAATGGTATTGTGGTATAATCAGCAAAGGGATTAGGATAGTTTTGTTTTAAAGTGACCCCATGAAAATAAAGAATATTATCTGGAAACAGAGAGTCATATTTATTTTGAGCTGCCTTTGCAGAACTTTGTAAGTCATCATAATCTTCCGCTGCAATTATAGCAAAAGCAACTTTTATTGAATCGTGAGCAGAAACTATATAAGGACCATAGCCGGAAACAAAAGAAACATCATATCCATCGACAGAATTTTCACCTAAACTTAAAGAACTGACTCCATTTGACAACGATTTATATTTATCAGCAGTTGAAAAACCTTTGTACAGTGGATTATCTTTTACAAATGCGGACAAAGGGGAATAAAGGGGAGAAGACGAGGTACTTAATAACTTGACGCCTGCGTAAACGCTTTTCTCAAACTTCCCGTACATATAACCGAGTCTATAAAGCGGATTATATTTTGTAATATCCCTTGCGCTAATGTCTAAATTCCAGTCGGTAAACAGTCCTATATAAACTCCTTTGAGATCCATATTATTTTTGTTAATTATACTATATTCTGCAATACAGTACTTATCATTAGGAGCTGTTGAAAAAGCAAGCAGGTGATGTTTAACGTCTATGTTAAGTGGGGAAGAGCTTGCTGAATCGTTAAACTCACAATATCCTTCAAAATCTGGACTCGTATTTTTAGTAGTTTTGGCAGATATTGTTTTTACAAAATCTTCATTGCTTCCAAATTCATTTCTCGCATTATTAGATACACTCAACGGAGAGTTTCCTATCATTAACGATGCCTCATACAAGTAATTGATGCCTTTATATCGAAAACCTAAACCATTAGTAGCACTGGAATTACTATATCCAATACGACCATTGCTTGTCATAGTTGTTTGTATTTTGTTTACCTGCACATTCAAATAATCTAAATTTATCTGAAATGCTAACCTTTCATTATCAGTATAATTTAAAGATTTATCAGTATAATTTAATTTAAAAGTAACGTTCATATTTTCTACGACTGTAGGCGAAATGTAAATTTTGAAAGGTCCGATTACTTGTTGAGTTTCCAAACTCCCAAGATGGCCTACACTAACTTCTTCACTTAATATCTTAACGTTAGGACTTAGTGAATTTAAAGAGACTACTAAGTTTTTAGTGGGAAATAAATAGTTTTTCAAATCAAAATATAACAGCGCAGTATCGCCCGGTTCTAACTTGCTGCTGTCAGCAACCGTAAGCTTCTCGTTTCTAATTGAAGGTAAGGTTTGAGTTAACGCCTGATATATATTCAGCCTACCTTTACCTAATTGACCCTTATAATCAGGGTTTTTATTATCAATATTATCTGCAGTTACGCGTAGTTGCTGCGCCACTTGTTGCATAGTCAACCGAGGAAGGTAAGATGTTACCAGAGCTGCTGCACTTGCCACTAACGCGGCTGCCATTGATGTGCCCGTCATACTTCCATATTGATTGTGGTAAACAGTACTAATTATATTTGTACCTGGCGCGGAAATACCAACATAATCCCCAAAGCTGGAAAATGGATTTTTAACATCAGTACTTTGCACATTCGCTACCGCTAACACTCCTTTATAAGCCGCCGGGTAAACTGGGTTAGAATTATTACTATTTCCAGCTGCGGTAATAATCAGGCAATCTTTGCTTATGGCATAATTAATAATATCCAGACCTAATTGGCTTTCTTCATCTCCTCCCCAAGAACAATTAATAATCTTCGCCCCATGATCTGCAGCGTATTTTATCCCTTCGTAGCCTTTTAAAATATTATTCCCGTTATCATCGGAGCCTGCTTTAATAATCATGAGTTTTGCGTTCAAAGCAGCGCTAGCAATACCAATTTTATTATCTGACACAGCAGAAACTAATCCGCTTACATGGACTCCGTGATTTGACTTACTGCTGTTAACTTGCGAATTATTGTCTTCTTTAACTGAATTGGCTGCGTTACCTACAAAGTCCCATCCAGAATAATTATCAACATACCCATCCTGGTCGTCATCTATACCATTTACAGGGTCTGCTTTATTCAAATAAATATTTGCGGCCAGATCTTCATGAACCAAGTCACATCCTGCATCAATTATTCCAATTATTATATTAGATGAATTGTTGATTAATTCCCAACTTTCAACAGCTTTTATTTGTTCTAAATAATATTGGCTATTAGATATGTATAATGAGTCATTGGGATTATATAATGGATGATATATATAGCTTGGCTCGGCGTATACAACATCGCTATCTTTTAATATTTGATTTATTACATCTTCTATTCTTTGATTTCCAGAATATTTAAGTTCATAGATATTCTCCAAATCATTACCCACTTCTTTTTTTTCTGTTCCCGAGTAATCTTTGGAATTTTTGCTTTCGGCTTTATCGATAAAGCTAATAGAAGGTATCAAAGGAAATTTTTTCTTTATTGAAACTATGGTTGCAGATTTAAGTTTAATTGGTAAGGAGTCTTCCCCATTATTTTTCTTTTTGTGGTTATAAGGTAAGCCTGTCTTATATTTTATAACTATTGTATTATGTAAGTAGTCTGCACCGTTGGACAAGGTAAATCTACTTTTAAGAGAATTATTTATAGATTGAGAAAATACCCTTGAATTTATGATTAAAAAAAACACGCAAAGAGAAAACTTCACATACAAAATTTAATATTAAATAAAATGAAGATAGTCTAAATATTAAGTAACTGCAAATAACTATTATAATGAATATTCTTATTATGCCAGAATGAGCGGCATCTTTTCACTTCCTTAAATCTAAAATAACGGCAATTTTATCTTACTGATCACTTACTGTCTTCATCATCTCTTAAAAAAAAGTACCGATACAGGCTTTCCAGAAATTACTTTTTAACATGAACATTCGACTAACTTTTTATAAAGAATCAGGCGAGTTGGATGCACTCAAATGCTTAACCTTAATTCTAATGGTACTATATCTAATATTAAAACCATCCGCTCAAAAAGCTTTAATCCTCGTTAAAAATTCGGCATTGTTTGATAAACACTACCCTCCCGGCTTTGCGACATTAACTCTTGATTCCAATGTAACTATCGGACGAAATCTCAATTATGCAGGTAAAATGTTCACTAAAAGCTTTAAATCTTCCTGTAATGCTGCAAAAACAAGCATTAGAACAGCAATCAAAGAAGTGCTGCGAACACAATGGAGTACCCAGTCCTTGGAATGGTTTGCAAACAAGTTAAATCCTAAAAAGGTTTAACAAGGATGAAGCGCATGGGGTATTTTATTATTTGAATGAACTAATCCGCAAGTGGATGAAGAACACATTTAAGATACGAGGCAAGGGCAAGTTGTATAAGAAATATCAACAGATACAAGCCGAAAACCCATTGCTGTTTTATCATTGGAAGATTGGAGTAAGAGCATGATTGGATAATACGAGCCGTATGAACGGAGAAGTTCACGTAGGGTTCTTGGAGCGGCTTGGGCTGAAATGCCCTTGCCTACTCGACTGTTCAAGAGAAACCGGATACAAGGCAGTAGTTCAGGTTTGAAGTTTTATTGAAATTCTACTAAAATGATTTTTATTACGGAATCAACTGAAGCTTCTTCATTAAAGCCAGAAGAAAATTGTACTTTATGAGTTGACGACATAAAGCTTAATGAAATCCGGACGATATTATTATTAATTTTGAGCTCAAAGAAAATAAACATGCAATACAGAACTTTTGGGCGAACAGGTTGGCAAGTTAGTGAGGTCGGTTATGGTATGTGGGGAATGGCAGGCTGGACAGGATCGGAAAGCGAAGAAGTAAATCGTGCTCTTGACCGTTCTGTAGAAATGGGATGTAACTTTTTTGATACTGCATGGGGGTATGGAGAAGGACTTAGTGAACAAATTTTAAATGCACTTATTAAAAGGCACATGAAAAAAAAATTATATGTTGCTACCAAAGTTCCGCCAAAAAACCGCAAGTGGCCTTCAAAGCCGGAGTTTAAACTGGCTGATGTTTTTCCCTCAGATTACATTGTTGAATACACGGAGAAAAGTTTACGAAACCTGGGCGTAGAAACGATAGACCTGCAGCAGTTTCATGTATGGGAAGATGGCTGGGCACGGCAGGACGAGTGGAAAGAAGCCATTACCAAATTAACGCAGCAAGGCAAAGTGCAGGCCTGGGGCATCAGCGTAAACAGGTGGGAGCCCAATAACAGCCTGCAAACTTTACAAACGGGATTGATAGATGCGGTACAGGTAATTTATAATATTTTTGACCAGGCACCTGAAGACAAACTTTTTCCGCTTTGTCGTGAGCTTAATATTGGTGTAATTGCCCGTGTCCCTTTCGATGAGGGAACCCTTACCGGCACGATGACTAAAGAAACTACTTTCCCGGCCGGTGATTGGCGTGGCACTTACTTTGTTCCTGAAAACCTTAATTCCAGTGTGGAACATGCAGATGCTTTAAAGCCTTTGTTGCCTGAAGAAATGAACCTGCCGGAGATGGCTCTTCGCTTTATTCTTAGCAATCCCGATGTAGCCACCACCATACCCGGCATGCGAAAAATGAGAAATGTAGAGGCTAACATGTCGGTAAGTGATGGTAAAGGACTATCAAAAGATTTGTTGAAAGAATTAAAAAACTATCGCTGGGACAGAGAACCTACACAATGGTCTCAGTAATATTATTTTTAGAAACTTTTCTTTCCTCAAGCCCCTTTCAGTTGGATCAGGGGCTTCCGGAAATTTTATAAAAATCACAAATAGTATGAAAGCATTTTTAGGGATGGGCCTGTTAGGCTCAAATTTCGTTAGGGCAATGCTGCAGAAAGGCGAAACGGTACAGGTCTGGAATCGTACAGCATCGAAAGCAAAAGCATTGGAAACGTATGGCGCAAAAGCATTCGAAAATGTAAACGAAGCGGTACAGGACGCAGCTATTATTCATGTTACGCTTAAGGATGACGCTACTGTAGACGACGTGCTGGAAAACGCAGGTAAAGGATTTAAAGAGGGAGCTATCATCATAGATCATACTACAACTTCTGCCAAAGGAGCTATCCAAAGAACCCATGACTGGAAAAATAAAGGCTTCACTTATGTGCATGCTCCGGTTTTTATGGGGCCCCAAAACGCTTTGGAAAGCACTGGTTTTATGTTAGTTTCCGGTGATCAGCAGGTAATTGTAAAGTTAGAGCCGGAACTATCGAAAATGACGGGAAAGCTTATCAACCTTGGTTCCGAAGAAGGTAAAGCGGCAGGAGTCAAACTAACCGGCAATTTGTTTTTGCTTAGCCTTACAGCCGGACTTTCTGATGCCCTTGCGCTTGCTAAATCTCTTGGAATTAAAGCTGATGAGCTGCTCAATCTTTTCAACAATTGGAATCCCGGTGCAAGTGTTCCGTCAAGGTTAAAAAAAATTACAGAAGGTAAATTTAATGAACCATCCTGGGAATTAAATATGGCGCGCAAAGATGCTGGTCTAATGATGAATGCAGCAAAAGAGGCCGGAACTAACTTAGCCATAATACCTGCTATAGCAGCCGTAATGGATCAATGGATAGCAAATGGGCATGGCAACGACGACTGGAGTGTAATAGCGAAGGATAGTATTTGAGGTTGTAAAGTGCCGACACTTATTACCCAGACTAATTGTATTGTAAAATGTAGGTTTATCAAAATTTTTGGTAAACCTAAAAGGTTGCTGGATATCTTCAGTCAGGATTTATTATTCCAATACAAATGGCTTAAAAACATTTTGTGGATAAAGGAGTTCTGGAAACGCTATCACGAGACTGGTAGCGTTTTCTGCCCTCACAGTTATTACCAGCTGCAGCAGTCAGCTTGATGCTCCTGATAGAGAAGTTTATAAGTTGACAATTCAAGGAAATCCTAATGTCACTTAAGGTCAGGTAATTCAGCAAATTACAATTTTATGGGATTATTTAACAGGAACGAAAATCGTGAAGCGAATCAAAAACAGGAGACTGAGGTGCCTGTAATAAAAATTGACAGTATCTACCACGGATTAGATTACCTGGTAGAACTGGTAAAGCAGATCCGGCCGGCAAGAGCTGCAAATTATAAAGAAGCAGAACTTAAATTTAAGGCGCTTTTTTACCAGTTGCTGAACGACAAGAAAGCCTTGTTTTCCCTGAGAAAAGCATTACTGTCTCAATTTCTTAACAGCAACTTTGTTCCTGCGCTTACTCAGAGCGGCATGCTTGGGTCAAGGGGAGTTTTACAGGAATTAACTACTAAAGTTAAACACAGAATATTGCCGCCTCTTCTGGAACCCGATAACTTTTTGTACGTTATCAATCATGTTTTTTATAGAAAGAATGATCATGTATGGGTAGAAAAAATTGACCGGGAACTATGGATTAATTTTTTTGAAATATTAGGCATCAGGGTAAGTGTAACAAACGAAAGTATCCTGGATCAGTTAAATGAATCTTTACATATTTTAACGCGTCGCACAGTTACTCTTGGGTTGGAAAGAGAGATAATGCGAAATTTTCCCAAGGTTAACTACCAGGAATACTCCTTTTTTCTGTTAGACCAGGCCGTACAGAAGTATTTACTGTTATACGAAAAGGATGATGTACTGCAACAGGAAATCTTTGATGCGGTTGCAAGAATAGCGGATGCGATAGATAAGTGCAGGCAAACAGCAGGCTATATCAGTGAACAAAGAAAAGACAACGGAACAAGTCTTTCCCAAACTTATATTCTGATCAGGATAGAACAACACCTTGAAAGGCTGCTGATGATAACTGATGTGCTTGACAGTGATAGCAATTTTAATACCGGCAGGTTTTTAGATTATTTTATCAGGGTGATCACTTACGAGAAGAAGAAAAACAGCATTCGCGATTTTTTAAGTGCAAACTTTTCTTTTCTTGCTTTTAAAATAACAGAGCATGGTGGCAGGCGTGGTGAAAAATACATTACTGCTACCCGGAAAGATTACCGGGCTATGCTAAAATCTGCTATGGGCGGAGGTTTTATAGTTTCGTTTACGGCACTGATAAAAAACCTGATAACAAAAGTCGTGTTGCCTCCTTTCTGGCTTGGTTTTGCATATAGCGTTAATTATGCGGCAGGTTTTCAGTTAATGCACGAGACTCATACTACCCTTGCCACAAAGCAGCCGGCTTTTACAGCTTCTGCACTTGCCGGATCGCTTGATTATTTTAAAGACTACAGAAAGCCCGACATGTATGCGCTTGCTATCACTGTTGCGCGCACTTCCCGCAGCCAGCTTGCGTCTTTTTTTGGCAATCTGATTATCGTTTTTCCTTTAGCTTACGGATTGGCTGCTTTATATCATTACCTTACAGGGCAATATTTGCTGGATAATAAGGCGGCGCTTCATATGCTCGAAGAGCAACATCCTTTCTTAAGCTTTTCAATCCTGTATGCATGTTTCACGGGCTTCTTCCTTTTTTTAAGCGGACTGATAGCCGGGTATGTGGAAAATGGAATCCATTACGGAAGGGTAGGAGAGCGCCTGAAAAACCACCCTGTATTTAAGAACACTTTACCGCCCGGGAAGCTTGAGAAAGTAACAAGGTATGTTGAAAACAATGCAGGTGCATTAGTTGGTAATGTTGCACTGGGGTTTTTTCTTGGCATGGCAGGTTTTTTCGGGCATATTTTCGGCTTCCCCTTCGATATCAGGCATATCACTATTGCCTCCGGAAATTCAGCTATTGCGTATTATACTACCGGAAATGCTCCCGGCAAAACTTTCCTGCTTACTGTTTTCGCGGGTGTGCTGCTGATAGGATTATTTAATTTTCTGGTAAGCTTTGCCCTTGCTTTTTTTGTGGCCGTAAAAAGCCGGGGCGTACGTTTAAGAGATTATCCTGAACTGGCGACAGTAGTTACAAAGTTTTTTATAAAATTTCCTTTAGATTTCTTTTTTCCGCCTAAATATCCCCGGGAGATTGATGAAGTAAAGAGAAGGTTTGGATTTAAAAAGTTGAAAAGATAACCTTTTTGTTATTTACCTGGCAACACCATAGATTTTTCCGCCGATTATCCCAGAATTTTTTTGTTAATAAAAAGTAAATGCTATTTAAACAATTCATAATATTAATAGTCTATTTTTATTAATAATCGCCAATGTAAGCTCTAATCTCTTACAAGAGTATAATTTTAGGTAAAAGGACTCGTCAGCCTAAAACTATAAGATCAAATAATCCAAATATTTCTGTGCCAAAACTACGTCTTGGTCACCTGTCTCATTCATTAAACTAAAGGCTTTTTTAAAATTAAAACGACTAACATGAATAGATAAAAGTTCTGCATCTGCTCACAAGCAAAAGAAAATCGATAATTCTATTGTATTTACAAATAATTTCTTACATTTGAATGTTGTAGTTTTCTTAGACCTATTACCCCCTTATAATAGCGCCTTTATTTTTTTCCCTGATCTCTATAGTATAACTTTTAGCTCTTACACAAGAGCTTTGGGAGAAATGTATTAATTGATTTACTGTTTTTATCCTTGCTGTTCAATAGTATTTGATACTGCATTTTCCTATTAAAAACAGGAGATGCAATAATGTTAGAATTTATAATCAAAACAATAATTTTTAAACGATTAAAACTTGAAATATGAAAAAGAAAACTCTACTTGAGTGTATACGATAAAACTTACAAGCGGAGATAAGATGACGTACAAGCAATTTGTGAAGCTGTAAGAAAATAAATCAGAATTAAAAACAAACCAAAATGAAACAAAAAAGCCAGGGCATTATGCTTTGGGCTTTTTTGTTAAAGAAAGTTTAATACCAATTAAACAAATGCTAAAAATAATAGTCCCTTTTAGAATGAATTGCAGTTAAAAGCTTTTATTACTCTTATAACCGCATACTTTTTGCAGGTACAAAAGCTTCATTTACCTGAAATGTAATGTCAGTTAATCCAAATATCTCTGCTGCAAAACCACGTTTGGTATACCTGTCGCATTATCAGGAACAGAAATTCTTTTAAAAATTAAAAATAAAATTATATGAAGAGATAAAAGATTTAAATAAATTTCTAAACAAACTAACAATTGCCTTATACATTGTTTTTTAAACCCACATAACTCTTCAAAAAAAATTTTTACAAAAAAAACCATATGAAAAAAATACTTTTACTTACAGCAACGATTTTTTGCTTTTTAAATCTTATTAATGCACAACCTGGTCAGCTTGATCCTTCATTTGGAACCAATGGAATTGTTAAAACTGATTTAGGTGATGCAGGAAAGGCCACTTATTATAAAGAAGCTATTCAAAAAGATGGAAAAATAATTGCTTTAGGCAACGCCTGGAATGGAAATGGATTTGACTTTGTGATCGTTCGTTATAATACTAATGGAAGCCTGGATACAACTTTTGGAGGTAGTGGAATACTAACAACAGGTATTACTTCACAATATGAAAATAGTAAGGCCTTTTCAATAGCGATCCAAAAGGACGGGAAAATAGTGGTATCAAGCCGTTATGCTATTTTCCGGTATACTACTGATGGAAGTTTAGACTTCACATTCTCAGGTGATGGCAAGCTAACCACTGAATCTAATATTTCTATCGGTGCAGTAGCTGTTCAAAGTGATGGGAAAATATTAGCTGCGGGTGCTGAAGAAGTTGACGAGGAGACTGGGAACCCTGCAGTTTTACGCTACAATTCTAATGGAAGTTTAGATAAGACATTTGGCGTGACCGGAAAGCAAACACTTGACGGTGGTGGATTTATTTCTTCTATAGTAATACAGAAAGATGGAAAAATAGTGGTGGCAGGTATTTATGGAGATTTTGCCAATGATCCTTATGCTGGTTCTGTTTTCCTTGCAAGGTTAGATGCAGGTGGAAGTGTTGACAGTACTTTTGCCGATAACGGAAAAGTTTATCCCGGCAGTGGCACTTCCTGCTCCGCAATTGTGCAAAATGATGGTAAAATAGTAGTCGCAGGAAATGGGGCTCCCCACGGAAATGGACGAACTTTCGTTTCCCGTTATAATATTAATGGAAGCATTGACAGCAGTTTTAATGCACATGACAGTTATAAGATTGATAAAGAAACTCAAAATACTTCGCTTGCTCTTCAAACTGATGGGAAAATAGTAGTGTTAGGTATAGACTTTTTACGTTTAAATACTGACGGCAGTTGGGACAGTACCTTTAATACAAATGCAGCACAAGAAGTAGATTTTACTATAAACGATATAGCTATTTCTAATGATAAATTATACGCCGCAGGAGGAAACCAATATGGAAGTGTAGCAAGATACTTACTTGATAACAGCAGCGCCACTCCGCCAACTGTCACCCTCACATCTCCGGCAAATAACACTACCCGCCTCGCTCCTGCTGCCCACATTAAGCTCAGCGCTGTTGCTGCTGACAAAGATGGCACCATAACCAAAGTGGAGTTTTACAAAGACTCAACGCTATTGCATACAGAAACTGTTGCTCCTTATGGTTATGTGTGGAGAAATGTAGGGCTTGGTAATTATACCCTTACTGCCAAAGCTTACGATAACAGTGGTTTGGTTACTACATCTGCTCCTGTTCATATCTCTGTAGTTCCAAACAAAGCACCGGTTGTCAGCATTATTACTCCGTCAAATAATCAATCCTTTGCTGCACCTGCATACATTCATTTCGAAGCTGCTGCCTCAGATAGTGACGGAAGAATAACCAATGTAAAGTTTTACAACGGATCAACTTTATTAAGAACAGAATATAAATCTCCATACACTTATGTCTGGAAAGATGTTCCCGGAGGCACTTATACCATTACTGCTGTAGCTACAGATAATTGGGGCGCCCAGACTACATCTGCACCGGTAATTGTAAGAGTAACTTCACCAAATACACCAATAGTAAGCAGCAGGCCGATAGATAACAAAACAGGTATAATTGGTATCATGGATATAAAGCTTGCACCTAATCCTGCAACCAGTATTGTAAACATTTACACTGCAGGGCTGCAACAGGATAAGCAGGCAACAATATCAATTATATCTGCATCAGGAATTGTAATGAAAACGATACGATCAAACAGTTCGGATAAAATAGTACAGCTTGATGTATCATCATTAGTGAGGGGAGTGTATACGATAAAAATTACAAGCGGAAATAAGATGACCTACAAGCAATTTGTGAAGTTGTAAAAGATGAATTAAAAAATTAAATCTTTTCCACCATGTAAAGCTCAAAGCACCATGCTTTGGGCTTTTTTGTCGAAGTAACATTTACAAAATTTGCAGGGTGTCTTTTACAAATAATTTTTATTAACCGGTAAGATAGCAACGAAATTTTTTTATTTAAAGAGAAGCAGATAAACTCACAACCATATCTTTGGCTTAATCTAATTGTTTTAAAAATTCTGCAATGCATATATTTAAAAAAAGTTCTTTGTTTATTATTATCGCCATTCTTGCAATAAACTTTTGTGCAAATGCACAATCGAAGCTGAAAGCAATCAAAGCAGGCAAATTAATTGATGTTGTAAATGGAACTGTTCTCACAAACCAGGTAATTTTAATTGACAGCAACACTATTAAAGATATCGGTTCTTCAATATCTATTCCTGCAAACGCAGAAGTTATTGACCTCAGCAATGCAACTGTTTTGCCTGGCCTCATAGATTGTCATACCCATCTTACCAGTCAGCCAGGCGGAGATTATTATGGAGACATCTTTCGCAAGTCACCTATTGACGTTGCCATTACTGCTCACATTTATGCAAAACGTACTTTAGAAGCAGGTTTTACCAGTTGCAGAGATGTTGGCGCTCCGGCTTTTGTAGATGTAGCGCTAAGAAATGCTATTAATAATGGTGACGTGGAAGGCCCTCATATGGAAGTGGCTACTTTGTTTATTGGTTCAACAGGAAGTCATGGAGACCTGAATGGTTTTTCACCTTTTTTGGATTGGCAAATGCCAAAACAAATGAGTGGCGTTGCCAACGGCGTAGACGAATTGAGAAAACAGGTCAGATACAATATAAAATATGGCGCTGATGTTATAAAATTCGGCGCGAGTGCAGGAGTTTTATCAGAAGAGGAAAGTGTTGGCGCTCCGCAATTTTCGCAGGAAGAAATGAATGCGATAGTCACTGAGGCTAAAATGTGGGGCAGAAAAGCTTGTGCGCATGCACATGGCGCCGAGGCAATTAAGATGGCAGTAAAAGCAGGTGTGGCATCTATTGAGCATGGCAGTTTGGTAGATGATGAAGGCATTCAGTTAATGAAGCAACATGGCACTTATCTCGTTTCTGATATTTATGATGATGATTATATTTTAAGTGAATATTCCAAACTTGGTTATCCCGACAAAGTAATTAATAAAGAAAGATTGGTAGGCAAACTGCAAAGAGAAAACTTTGCAAAAGCAGTGAAAGCCGGAGTCAAAATTGCATTTGGAACAGACGCAGGTGTTTATCCTCACGGCTGGAATGCAAAGCAATTTTATTACATGGTAAAATTTGGTTTAACGCCTATGCAGGCTATTCAATCTTCTACAATAAGTGCCGCAGACTTGCTGGGCTGGCAACAAAAAACAGGTTCCATATCAAAAGGAAAATGGGCAGATATAATTGCTGTAGAAGGAAATCCTTTGAACGATATCACCCTGTTGGAACACGTAAAGTTTGTGATGAAAGATGGCATGGTTTACAAAAATGAATTGAAGCATTAAAAAGTCATAGAATTTAAAATTCGAATAATGTAAGAATAAATAGCCATCTGCCTGATGGCTATTTATTTTAAACTTAGTTTCAGCTTTTTTTAGCTGCCTTATTAGTTTTATAACGCATGTCTGGCGTGCCATTTTTTTTCAGGTGAGCTGTAGAAGAACCGGCACTCGTATTCTTAGCTGATTTAAAACGTTTATCCCTGGTGCCGTCTTTTTTCATCCTGGGCGCTGATGCAGTCTTACTTTGAGTGGTTGTTGTTTTGTCGGCAGTTTTTTTAGTATCCTGTTTAGCTTGTGCAAAAGATGTTGAAGCTAAAATGAGAAGACACATTAATACAGAAGCAATTTTTTTCATTATATAAAATTTAGAAAGGAAAGTTATAAATCGATTATGAGGAAAAGACAGTTTTAATACAATTATTTATTAAAATTAAATTAAGAAATTAAAATAGATTTGAATGAATATCTGAAAAGCAGAATTTAGGTTATAAATATTGTTGTGTGCCAATATGCTTCGGCCGTTGGTTTCCTTGCCTCTATCGCTGAAAAAAATCATCACTAATATTTTTTTTAAATCATTTTGTACCAATTAAAAAATACAGCACATATTTGCAGCCCCGTTCTCAATCATTGTACAGTTACAGGTTATCAAATATTATTATGAAAACAAAAAATATCATTTTTTTCAGTGTTTTTTTATATGTGCTCATAACTGCCTTTTCAGTGTATGGCCAGCAGGCAGAGCTTGATCCGGTTACCATTACTGCTTCATTGCAACCTGTTTCTTCCTCTGCCACAGGCCGCAATATTTTAGTGATTAAAGGAGACCGTTTTTCTAAGCTTCCCGTAAATTCTATAGATGAACTGTTGCGATACCTGCCGGGAATAGAAGTACAAATGCGCGGACCAATGGGCTCGCAAAGTGATATTGTTTTACGTGGAGGCACCTTTCAGCAGGTATTGGTAATAATTGACGGTATAAGAATAAATGATCCTAACACAGGTCATTTCAATAGTTACATTCCTATTGCTCCTGCAGAGATTGACCGCATAGAAATTCTGAAAGGAGCTTCTTCTGCTATATACGGATCGGAAGCGGTAGGCGGAGTTATTCACATCATTACTAAAACTTTTGCAGCAAAGCAGGGTCAGAAAACAAAGCAGTTAACGGCACAGGGCACAGCAGGACAATACGGATTATTGAACGGACAGCTTGGAGGCTTTTATCAAAATGGAAACACGGCAATTGCAGGAGGCGTACTGTCTGATAATGCAACAGGCCAGCAGCAACGCGGTACAAAAGGCTTTTTTCACAATACTTCAGCCTCAGCTTCCATAAATCAATTCATTAATAAAAACTGGAATATTTCTTTCAGATCTGCCTTTGATAAGCGTGATTTTGCAGCTCAGAATTTTTATACAACTTTTAAATCTGATACCGCTACTGAAAAAGTAAATTCGTTCTGGAACCAGGTAAGGCTGAATTATGCAAAGACCCATAACAGCTTTTCCCTCGATGTTGGCTATAAACAGACAAAAGATACTTATAGATTTAATACCGGCGCTGCCGCAAATTCTAATAAGAGCGATCTGTTGCAGGGGTTGGCAGTATACAACCAGGAGGTCGGTGATAAGACAACGCTGACAGCCGGAGGGCAGTGGGTCAAAAAAAAAATGAAGTCAAATGATCGCGGCGATCATACCCTTAACCAGGCTGGCGCTTTTGTAATTTTGGCACAGCGGCTTGGTGAACATTTTAACGCAAATCCAGCGATGCGCCTGGAATGGAATGAAAGAAGCGGTTTGGAAATTGTACCGCAAATTAATTTGTCTTACAAACTACCTTACTGGCAGTTGCGCGGAAGCGCCGGTAAAACGATCCGTGATGCAGATTTTACCGAGCGATATAATAATTACAACAAAACTTTTGTCGCAAGTGGAAGCATAGGAAATCCCGACCTCGTAGCGGAACGATCTTTTAGTTATGAAGCAGGTGCAGATTTTTATGGTATAAGAAATATGAAAATTGCGACTACAGTTTTCCGTCAGGAGTTTACTCAATTGATAGATTATGTCAGCACCCCTTATGATGAAATACCGAGGAAAACAAACTTATCTCCGACAGGAACGTATGCTTTGGCAAAAAATATAGCAAAAGTAAACTCTACAGGAGCAGAGGCAGATATACAATACACAAAACAATTTGAAAACAGCCAACAGCTCTGGGCAACAGTAGGAATTACATGGATAGATAGTAAAAGTGACAATGCCACACCATCCTTTTATGTTTCGTCTCATGCAAAATTTCTTACCAATTTCAATGTTCAATATGCTTTTCATTGGTTTTCAGTAAGTGTAAATGGATTGTACAAACAACGTAATCCCCAGGCTTCAACTCCTATAAATGCAAATCTTTCAAGAGACTATTTTCTCCTTAATATACAAATGCAGGCGTTTATATATAAAAACAAACTAAGTATTTTTGGTGAGGCGGACAATGTATTCGATAAACAATACAGTGATTTACTGGGATCAAAGATGCCTGGAAGATGGGTTATGAGCGGATGTAAAGTAACTCTGTAGTCATATTAAAATCAGGAATTAGTATTTATGCTGTTGCGGATGATTTGATCGCTACCTGGGTTACCGGTTTACAAAACTTAAATTTATTTTAAGCCAGCCTGTTTCAATACATCGTTCTAAATTCTTTTTTTGCATAAACCATCTAATTCTGATAAAAGCTATTCACATCCACGGAGTTTAGCTGAATGATATCAGGCGGCCTTATGTAATTGCTGCTGTACCTGAAACGGATGTTGCCGGTAAAAGAAATTTTGAAAGCATTCATATCCTGTGCTTTTCTGGGAAAGTAAATAAACTTAAGCTCTGCAGTAGCAAATACAAGATTCACGTTTCGGGCTCTTAAGCCGCCACCAATGCCTGTATAAATATCTGAGCGCTTAAAATTGTTGTCTTGCCCGGTAAGCAATGTAGCAGCAGAAAATCCAAAGGGAGCCAATTGAAAACCAAATAGTTTTAATTTGGCAAAAAAGATACTTTCCGCATACATAGTTATTCGTTGTGAACCCCTTAACGTGTCTGCTCTGAAATCTCTTAAACCAAAAGGATTATTGATTTGAAGCGGGTCGTAAACAACCCGGTTAAACAACCTGGTATAACTATACTGCAGGTATTGCCTCATTTTAAAATGCTGAAACAAATACAGCCTGCTATACAGGCTTCCTCCGGCCAGTATACTTGCATCTTCAACTTTTCCTCTATTGATAAATATGCCGCTGCGAAAAAAGTATTGGCTAAACTTACCTCGTTCTGCGGCTACATACCGGTTGGCATTTATTCCAAAATACGGACGTGCAAGACTGAGTTGCTTATGCCATCCTGCTGTTACTGCCACATTGTAGCCATACGGCACATCTTCTGTAGTGCCAAAATTGTAAACGTAATTTGTTTTATAAAATTCCTGTTTAAAAAAAGTAACTTCAGCAAGTGCAGCGTTTACGTCGTTAAACAGCGTATTATATCCCTTACTAAATTGCACCGGTATTTGTGAGAAGTTGTTTCTGACATAGCGAAAAGCAACGAAAGTTCTGTTGCGGCTTTTGTTATCCTCTAAAAGCTTTTTTATGCCAATATTATAACCCGCCCATACGTCTAACGACGCATTTTTATAATTACGAAACAGGCTGTCACTCTCATGATATACATTTTCAGATTTATTAAACCGCCATTCTAATCCGCCGGCAAACCTCGAATAAGGTGAAATCAGGGGACGGCTAAGCAGCAAATATTTAGTCTCAACATTATCCCGGCCGGTACGGTCGTTGTTTATATGGCTCAGGCCGATAGTACCGGTTATAAAACTATGGGCAAGGCTGGTCTTTGAGTACAAAAAAGCATAATCGTGCTCCGGCTGGCGGTGTACGTCGCGTAATGCAGTTACTTGTATTTTTTGACCCGCGCCGGCAAGATTTGTCTCGGCTGCTGTTAATTTCTGACGTTCAGCCCCGCCAATATCCAACGAGCCTGTTATACTGAACAAATCTTTAGTTACTACAACAATATCAACCGAGTCGGGATCTCCTGGTATTGGCTTTACCAAAATACGTGCATCCTGGATAAATTCGAGTGAACGAAGAAATCTCTCATTATCAGCAAGCAGGTAAGGATTAAGAACAGTACCTTTTTTTATAAAAAGATTGTCACGTATAACCCAGTCGTACGTATCAGTATGCAAAGCGTTTAGTATGCGTGTGCCGTAATAATTTAAGGACTTGGAAGTATCCGTAAAAACCTTTTCAAACCCAAGTTCCTCTGTTTTTATGCTACGTATTATTTTGCCGCCATATTCACTAAAAGGAATAACACTTTTTGTGTTTAAAACCGTCGCCTTTATTGTACTGTCAGGTTTCGAAACCGTTATCGAGCTTTTTACTTTTTTAAATATATTATGTAAAAACTGGTTTCTTTTTTGGCGCCGGTTTTGGCTCTGCTGTGCCTGTATTTCGTGAATAAATATAACGAGGCTCAAAAAAGAAAAGATGATATGTAAATGCTTTTTTTTCATCAGCAATCGCCAAATCCATTTTAATAAAAACCTTTTTAAATAATACTCCTGCTAAAATCTCAGTTGATTTTTATGGCATAAATATTGGCATCAGGAAGCCGGTTAAAAAATTTATTTTTTTGGTACCGGCATCTGTTTTTCATGGCATCATCGTTGCGTCGCATTTCGTTCATCCGCAACTCATAAGGGGGGTAAATAGAAATGTCCTAATAAAAGAATATAAAAAAAGTGCGGAAAACGCACAACCAGTAAGCGTTTCAGCGATTTTGTATTGATAGTTTACAAAAATTAAATTGTTCCACTAAGATTAATTTTACTTCCATTATCAACTAAAAAAGCACCTAATTATATGCACTTAGTTCCATTGCATAGCTGTTTTCATTGCCTGTTTCTTCATTCCTGTTTACTAAAGCCCTGTTCATTATCAAAGCTACTTTAAATACTGTTTAAGTGTTGTTTAAATTGCTTTTATATTACTTATCGCTTTATTACCTCTTTCTATATCATAAGTACTGCTATCATTATAGTGAAAGCAGCTACTATCTTAACTTTCATCGTTTTTTGTTGCAGTTGATTTTTTCTCAAATTCAAGTGGAAATTTACTTTCCAATTCAATTATCTTAGCTCTAAGTTGTGATATATCATCTTCTAACTTCTTTGCAATTGAACTATTTAAATTCGACTTTTTCTTATCAGTTTTATCGAAATACTTAAGATATTCCTTTCCCAGTTTGTTTTTAATTACAAACTCTTTCCACCTCTCTTCAATATCTTCAACATCAGCTAAAACCTCCCCCGAAACCTCCCCTGAAACCTCCCCTTTTTTTATAACTCTAAAGCTTTCGTCAAACACCCCCTTCGCAATATCTTTTCCGATTAAATCACCTACATATATTCCATAAAAATCGGAAAGGTGTATCATATCAGCAATGCTTGGGGTAGATAAGCCAGCCTCCCAACTGCTTATTGCAGTAGAGCGCTTGCCAAGATAAGAAGCAATGTGAGCTTGACTCTTACCGCTTCTCAATCTTAAATATTTAAGATTTTTCGGTAAATAATTTTTGTTCTTTATCACAATTATAAAATAGGTACCGTTTTTTTTTGGTAATACCGATTTTTTCGGATTATATTTGCTTCGTCAATACGAAGGACGTAAAAAAATGTCAAATAATATCAAGAAAAAGAAACATTACGACCCAATTAGATACTCAAGGATACTAAGAACAGCTAAAATAACAGGGGTTACGCCCAGGCAAGTTCGTAGAGTTTGTGAAGACGGTCAAAAAAACGAAGCTGTAATGGAAACAATGGTTCGTCTTAAGCAAATGGAAGACCATATTGATAACGAGCTTCTCCGAGAAGTTAAAAAGCTTGTACCATAATGAAAGTAATTGATAACATACTTTATATAACCGTTGCAGACCTTGTTGCTTGTGGATTTAAAGAAGGAAAGATAAATGATTACTCTTCTACAAGGAAATACTCAACTCTATCCTATATAAAGATTAAAGGTTCAAAGTTTTTCCCCTGGGAAACATTAGGAGAAAAATACAAAGGACCAATTTTAGAAACGTTTGGAGAACCTTTAGAATATCTTCAAAAAGCTCCTATAAAAGCCCTGGTTAAAAAAGACATGGATGCAGAGCGTTTTTTTATAGGAGAAAGAAAGTTTGGTTTATATTCCTTTTCAAACGAATGGATACATGATAAGGTAATAGCAGCAAGCTGGTTAAACATGCTGGGCAGATGTTGGAACAAAGAGGTAGCAAAGCAAATGTTTAATATGTCGGTTGATACTTTTATTACAAACGTCATAGACCTTATAAAAACGCTCAATATTGATTTACCACACTCCTATAAAAGATTAAAACAAAAGCTGGATGCTTATAGAAAAGATAGCTACCAAATTTTTATTCATGGATTAACAGGCAGAATAGGCAATGCAGCTAAAGTAAACAACGAACAAAGTGAAGCTTATTTGCTTAGCCTGATTGAGCACCCTAACCAATACGATGATGTTACTGTTTGCCTGTTGTATAATGGCTGGGCAAAAGAAAAAGACTGTGAAGAAATTGGAGTCGGCTCTGTAGGTGTTTGGAGGCGCAAAAGAGCGCCGGAAATAACTTTAGGCAGGTATGGCAATAACAGAATGAATGAAAGGTATATAAGGCAGGTGAAAGGCTTTGCACCCACAGCCCCTTGTATGCTGTGGGAGAGTGATGATAACAATTTGGATTTCTACTATACAAATCCTGACCCTAAAGCAGATAACAAAGTATTTAACCGCTATGTATCATACATAGTAGCAGACAGCCATTGCGGGCTTGTATTAGGAAAGAGCTACCGAGTGGCCAAAAGCCCGGTAACTGATATGGTTCGCCTTGCTTACATAGATGCCATGTATTATGTACGCAGTCTTACAGGTAGCTGGTACTTACCCTTTGAAGTGAAAGCAGATCACTGGCAAAAATCTTCCTTATTCCCCTTCTTTGAGAGCATAGCCGACTTTGTACCGCCTGCGCATGCAAATAAACATAGAGGATATATAGAGCAGCTATTTGGCTCACCTCATTTTAAAAGATGTCAAAAGCTGGGTGCAAATAATTATAACGGAAATAACGTGACAGCCATTAACCCAGGTGTTAATTTGGAAGCTCTGCACCTAAATGAAAAGAACAGACCGCCGATAGGCATTGAAGCCGAAAATCAAATTGAACAATTTTTCCATCGCCTTCGCCACATGCCACATGCCAGATATTAGCCGCAATGATATGGAGGCGCTAAGTAAAGAAAAGCAATGGTTAAACAAATGGAACACCCTTACAGATGCACAAAAGCGACCTATAAGCGATGAACAGTTTTTAATGATTTTTGGCATAAAGCATGAACCACAGGGCAGGCAAATAAGCATTACCAACCGTGGAGTAGAGCCTCAAATAAATGGCAGGAAATACAGCTATGATCTGCCTGATTCTATAAACATGATGCCGCTTATTGGCGAAAAGGTGAATGTAATTTATGACCCTTATGATATGAGTCGTGTTTTGATTACCAACGGTGAAGACATACGTTTTATAGTTAAAGAAGCCACACTGCAACCACGGGCTTTACAGGATGCCACTCCTAATTGCCGTCACATGCTTAATATGATTTTGAGTGAGAAAAAACAGCAAGTGATTACAGTAGCAGGAAAAGCTGAAAACAGGAAAGCTATGATAGCAAATGGCTATGACTCAGAGTCTGTACTATTAAGCCAATTTATGCCAAAGGAAGTAAAGAATAATATAGAGCATGATTATATCAGCCAACAGCAGGACACAACCTTTGAAGCAGACAGACTTGCATACATGGATAATCAGATAGATTTTGACCAGGATTTTGACCAATAAAGAAATGGCTTTCCTATGCTAAATAAACCAATTAAAAATGATGAGAACCGGGAGGTGGTTTGCACATTTTTAATGAGAATTAGGGTCGAAATAGCACGTTTTTGCCGCGAATTAGGGGGGATTTTGCACGTTTTTTACGAGTAAAAGTGGCATAACTCCATGTAAATCAATTGCTTTTGTAAAAAACGAGGAGTCGGAAAATCGCGTTTTTCCTCTGAAACCCTTATCTGTATTGAGTTTCAGAGGATAAAAAGTAAAAAAAAGGGTTTTTGAAAAACGAGATAATTTAATTATAAAAATTTAAGGATGGAGGTTCTTTCAACAACAAAAATTGAAGTGATTGATAAATATTTTGGAAGTAAAAATGAAGCCGGATTTGGACAGGTGGAATGGAGTGACCGTTCGGTTTTTGTTAATGGTGAACTTATTTATAGAGAAGCCATGACACCTGAAATAGACAAGTATTCTAACAGTGGTCTGAAAAGGTTTCTTCATTGGTTATCTGGACAAAAAAAAGGCGGTAACTGTTGCAATGTTAGCCAAAATTGTAGTAAAAGTTTCTGCTTTTTCAGGAAAGGATTGTTGCAGACTTTCAACTTCAAGCTGCAACTTTTCAAGGCTCGTTTTAACCAAAAGCTCCTGGGCTGTAAAGCCACCCATTCTTTGAAAGTCAAAAGCATCGAGCCTTAGAATGAGGCTAATAGAATGAAGTCGGCAGTTAAGGTCTTCAATTATACCTATCCGCTGGAATTGATTAAGGATAGCGTTTAAATTTTCAAAGCTGATATCTTCTATATGAGAAGGTTTAAAAGAGCAGAATTGTTCTGGTTTGCAATTTTGACAAAGAGTGTTTAATACGTGATCTTTTAAATGTGGAGTAATCATACTGCTTATTATTTGATTTAGAGGTAAAACGAATATAAGCAAGTTTCTGATTGGTAGCCGCATGGTTTGCGGCTATCGCAGGAACTAAAGCATAAGGTAAGTGAGAGAAAGAATGTATGATGAATAGAATTAGAAAAACCAGTCATAATAAAAACTCCCTGGTGCTACCAACACCAGGGAAAATTAAAAACCATAACAAAAACAAAGATATGCAAACGATTAGACCTCCTTTATGGAAAACTCTACCGGTAATACAGTTTAAAGAAATGTTTACCACGTTGGAAGCTGCAAAAAATGAAGGTAAGACAGCCATGATAATAGGTGCAACCGGCTATACCAAAAGCTACAGTATAGATAAATTTTGCAACAAATACCCGGAACATACCTATAGAGTAACCGTTAGCTCTTTGTACAAACTGCCAGACATTATAAATGAACTGACAGAGCTTACAGGGGTAGATTATACGAGAATAGATTTTCATCGTATCCAGGCTTACAGCCTAAAGGTGCGTGTTGATGCAATAATAAAAAAGCTCAAAGAAATAAACCTTCAGGGAGATAAACCAATTATAATTTTTGACGAAGGTGAAAACCTCGAAATAGCAGTTTTGAAGATGCTGAAAGCCTTGTATGATGCTTTAAAAGATCATTGCGGCATTGTGCTTATAGGCACAGAACAGCTACTAACAAAACTGCTTAACCTAAAGAAGCGTAACCGGGAGGCTATACCCCAACTGTACAGCCGGTTTAAGATGGGATTGAAAATACTTACACCCATTGTAAAGCATCGTGACTTTAAGCCCTTCTTTGAATTGTACATACCTGCAGAAATAGGACTTCAAAAGCTGCTTATAGAAAAATGTGATAATTACCGTGAGTTAAGGGATGCTTTGGAACCAGCACTGCGCAAAGCAGATTTGCAGGAAGAACCTCTGACAGAAAAACTATTTAGAATAATTAATAACATGCCGATATGAAACCAATAACAGCTGAACAGTTAAAATGCCTGAATACACTGGTAAGCAAACAAGGTATTTCTAAGGATGATAAAATGATTATGGTTAGCGGTTTCAGTGAAGGCAGGGTAACCAGCAGCAAAGATTTATTCTTTAGCGAAGCTTTAGCCATGATTAAGCATTTAAAAGAATTTGACCCTAATGATAAAATGGGCAAAAAAGTTTTTGCTCTGGCCTATGAAGCCGGTATTATTTACGGGGACACCTGGGAAGATAAAAAGATGAATGCTGCAAAGCTTGACATGTTCTTACTTAAAAATGGAACGGTTAAGAAAAAACTTATAGCAATGAGAAGGGAAGATTTGATAAAAATTATAAATCAGTTTCAGCAAATAGTTAAGAACATGGGCGAAACCAAGGCAAACAAAATAACAAAAAGCGTTTTAAATGAACTTCATATAACGACAAGCAACAACAGGCATATAAAAGACAAAAAATAACTTTTAATCCATTAAAATATTAATTCATGATTACCGTAAATAATAAAGAAAATCAACTACAAATAACAATCCCAGGTTCAACTGCAGAGTATGTTAATATAATGCGAGCCTTAGTTGTAGCAATGACTTGTTTAAACGAAGAATTTACGACGTTTGAGGAGACACAAAATACACTCGGACAACTTCTATTGGACATGCTTCCAGAGGAAAACAACCTGATACTTGACGAAAAAAAATAGTAAAACATAAAACCTAACACAATGATACGGATTGCCGAAAAAAAATTAATAATTGAAATTGACACATTTAACCAACATCCATTGGCTGCTTTAGATGATCTTAAAAATGGCTTTGTTCATTTGTTATCAACAGTACCATATATGCAATTGAAGGTGGTGGTGAATCTGACAATGTTGCAAAAGGAATGCACTGCATTTCAAGGCTGCTTCAGGCCATTATGCTTAGCCCAGATCAATCTTCTATTATTAGTAAAGATTTAAGCGAAAATAAGATAGCTGAATTCAATAAATGGGGTAGATAGCATAGGAAAGGCAACTAACATGTAAACTTTAATAATATGGCATCAGGAAGGAGAACAGGGCAAACTTTTAAAAGACTTATGGAACTTCAACAGCAGGCAAGGTTACTTATAGAAGTTGAAGGAAAGCCACAACGCGAAGTGGCAAAGCTCATAGATATAACAGAGAGTACGTTAAGTGAGTGGGTTTCAAAATTTAAATGGATGAGTTTAAGGAAAACAGAGTTGTTGATATTACAAGAGAAGTGTAGGCACTTAATTGAAGCTGATGGACTTAGCGTAAGAGAGGCATCCCAAATAACAAATGTTAGCCAGCCTACAATTTCTACATGGGTAGCTAATTTAAAGTGGGGAAGAGTGGATATACTTGCTATCAAACGTAATGATGCTAAAAGACTTTTGTTAGAACACGGCTTTAATCAAAAAGAAGTTTCAGAAATGGTAGAGGTATCCGAAAAAACAATGGGCACATGGGTGAAAAAGTATAAATGGAAAGCGGACAAAAACAAACGTGAGGAGCAAAATAAAACCCTACGTGATTTTGCAAGCGGCTTTAAAGAATATGTTACGGTTATGATCATGGCTCCTCGCGAAGTTGAAAATATTTGGTTATTAGTAGATGGCTACGTGAATAGTCAGGATACTTAGTAAAGTTTGTTATAGGGAATATTGTTGAAGTAAGCCTGCCGTTTCTACGGCGGGCTTTTTTGCCGGTTTATATATGGGCTGCTATACTGCCCTCACATCTTTTAATTTTTGTATAATTGCCGCAATGCCTTCTTTTTGTTTCAATGTTATAAACCTCGTTACTCCAGATCAAACCCCTCAGTAAATCATCGGTTTGAAAATTTATTGTAAGCTAATGTACACCATAGCAGAATGCCTTGAAAGGCTTTATTGTATACTGTTTGCCGTTTGTTCATAAATAAGAAATTGATTTTATAATTTTACCAAACTTCAATAAGTAAACATCGGTTTATTATTTCCCCATAATTATCAGATTTTCTTTTTTTACGAAGCATTGCCAAGGCATTCAATGCTTTTTTAAAGGCATAAAAAAACCAGCCTTACGGGGCTGGCAGTCTTAAACCAAAACAAAGCAGAACAAATTACATAAAGATCAAACTTAGGTAAGTGTGAATTGACTAAAAAGAAAAATGTTTTTTATTGAGTTCATATCTGCAATGATTATGTTTTAAAAAGTAAGTAAGGTTTTATTAACCATTCATCAATAAGTTAAAAAATATCTTTGAAACAATGAGAAACAACGATCTTTTAAATGCTCGTAACAGTAAAATTTATATGCGGTACAAAGAGCTTTATGACATCCAATTTTTGAGGCATGAAAAGGTTTTAGAATTATTGTCTATTGAATTTTATCTTGGTACTGTATCAATTGAAAAGATTGTTTTAAACGCTAAGAAAAACACCTCAAATAAGAGTGATTTACAAGCAAGCCTGATAAAAGCATAACAACATAAATAGTACAATGAAACTTACAACAAATCTTCCTGGAAATGGTACTGCACTTTTAAATTCTCAAAATAAAAAGCCTTTAAAAGAACAATTTACAGGTATTGAGGCTGGCTTTAGGAAATTCCTTCTTTCTTACTATACACTTCCTGAAAGTACCAGCAATAGTGCTTTAATGGATAATCTTGAAGATTTGTTTGCCAAGATTGATTTAGTAGATCAGCACAATAAAGAACAGGCAGCTTTAAAATATCAGTTAGCCGGTCTTATGGTAGATGAAGCTATCCGGACGGGAGCATTAAAGAAAGAAGATAAAGAGGTTTATACACGTCTTGCTGTTTCAGACTTCGATACTACCAAAGAAGTCATTTACGGAACTCATTCAAATAGCTTAGAGCTTGATGAACTTATTAAATTATCAGGACACCAACTTTATATGTCTGGTAAGCTTGAAAGGCTTAAAGAATTAAGTGAAGATCATTTTAAATTGAAGCTTAAGGAACTTGACACATTTGATTTTCACAGTACAAACGAAGACATAAACAGGGTTTCGGAAAATGAACTGGATACACTAATGAAGCTAAGTGCTGAGCAATTATATTATGAAGATGGCAAATTGGAACGGCTGAAAGAATTGAATTTTACCCACTTCAAACTAATGTACAAGGAATTTTTTAAAGTGGAATATTTAGTAAAATAGTAGTTAGCATAAACAGTTTTTTATCTTTTAAAGACCATGTACTTTTTAAGTAATCTATGCAAAGAGGCAAGCGGCTTTTTGATAAGTTAACAGGTTCATCAGAAGGTAAAGCCTTATTAAGTAAACCTTCTCGAAGAGGCCGCAATGAAATGCTAATTGAAAATCGAAACGAATGCTTGTTTTATCGTTTTTACTACTACTCAAGAATTAAAAGACTTCGATATGAAGACGTACTTGAAGTGATAAGCAACGAGTTTTTTCTTTCACCACGGACTATTAGTAATCTCATCGCAGATGAGTCGGAATATCAAAAAGAAGTCTTTAAAGAAAAGCTTTCTGTTAAAGAGCTTGAAAAGAAGTTTGATTTTTTAAAATGGAAAATAACTTAACTAAAAAAACAAAATATGGAACCGGTATTAATGTTTACGGATAAAAGAAAATTTGATGAAATGATTGCAAGCCATAGCATTCATTTAGGAGCTTTGAACGCAGTTTTAGCAGCCTATGAAGAAATGAAATTACCTGAGCTTACGGGTGCAGAGTTTATAAGCCTGGTACAACAGCCGGGAACAGTTGTGTTTGACAAAATGACAAACGGCGGCGCTGTGGAAATAATGGGTATGCAGGTAGATAAACAAAAGGCTATGGAATTGATTTTAAAGCCTTCAGGTTACGAGGAAATGATTGAACTGATCACAGTATACAAGAAAGCAGCAAATTGGGACTATCATCTGCATAAAGTTGATATTGTAAACGGCGAAGTTGTACTTAGCCAAAGTGTGATAGATGCAGAGACCGAGGCCAGCAAAGTATATGCAAAGACAGATAAAGAAAAACAATTGTTTCAATTTGCCCAGGCGGTTATTGGTGCAGCTAACGAAGCTTTTGGCGAAGGAAGCGCCTATGATCTTGGGGAGTTGGTACATAACGTTATTTATACGCTTGCAACGCCTTCTGGTACTTTTGTAATGCCGCTTAATAAATACAGCTTTGAAATCATGTATAGAAAAATAGTAGGCTTTGGCAGTCCTGCTTTTAATCAGCATTATAATGTAGGTGCCGTGTGATTTCTTAAGTAGTAATGCTAATCAAGGGTTAATAAATTAGATAATAAGAATAATGCAGCTGCAAATTTCCCCCAGACGTGCACAAGCAATCCTTTTTCACTTCTTACCCTTTGAGCAAACTGAATTTGAGTTTTCTCAA
>JAABUT010001205.1_pt1 | contig 31126 bp, 21 predicted proteins | sample 5559281 | NCBI WGS metagenome assembly JAABUT01 (sample SAMN10711880, study PRJNA513359) | rock metagenome | isolation source: Antarctica rocks | place: Antarctica: Victoria Land, Ricker Hills nord | collected 2016-01-04
GAGCCGCGCGCCCTCTCGCACGACGAGTTCGCGCGGCTGCTGCGCATGCCCGACCGCCGCACCCGCCAGGGCAAGCGCGACCTCGCGCTGCTGCACCTGCTCGGCTCCGTTGGGCTACGTCGCTCGGAGGCGGCCAAGCTGCTGATCTCAGATGTCGATGAGCGCCGCCGCGCCGGCGACCCGCGGCTGCGGCAAGCCATCAGGTCCTCGACCGCCTGGTGGGTGGCGTCCGGTACGCCAAGCGTGGGCGCAGCCGCGCAGTCCCGCTTGACGAGGACGCCCTGGAGGCGATCATCGCGTGGGTCAAGAGCCGACCGCCGGCCCCGACCGAACACCTGCTGCTGTCGCTGCCGCGCGGCGGACCGCCCGGACCGCTGAGCACCCGCGACATCGCGCGGATCGTCGCCCGCCACGCCGCGGCGGCCGACCTGCCCGACGACCGCCGCTCACCGCACGTGCTGCGCCACACCTTCTGCCCGCACCTCGCCGACGCCGGCACCGACACCGCGGTCATCCGCGAGCTCGCCGGCCACGCCGACATTCGCACCACCACCGTCTACACCGCGGTCAACCCCGCGCGCCTCGAAGAGGCGGTCACCGAGCGCCACCGCCAACGCAACGGCGCTCGACGCGCCGCCCGGTAGCGCAGGAACCGCCTTTCCCCCACCTACTCCCCTGGCCGCGACGCCGGCAAGCGCCTGAGATCGCCTGCCGCGGCCGCGACGCACCGCGCCCGCCGGGGGGAAACGTGAGCGGGAAAACCGCGGTACCGGCGGCCCGAACTCCGAACCGGCGACCCCGACGATGCCACGGGCATGGCGTCCAACAGCCCACGACGCGCGCGCCACCAACCATGACGCCTCACCTGGAGGCACTGCGCGTGGGGACCACCCCGAGGGGGCGAAGGCCCCCATGCTCGACCCCCAGGAGCCCACCATGACCGACCACCCGCGCATCGTCATCTACGAGGACGACGAGATCCTCTTCGACTCCGCCGACCCCGCCACCTACACGATCCTCGACGACCCCCGCGAGCTGCTCTCGCCGCTCCCGGACCCCGACGTGGCAGACTGCGAGCAGCCACCGCAGGACCACGCATGAACACCACGATCACCTTCCACGGCCAGGAGCTCGGCGTCGGCGCCGACGTCCTCGCGCAGGCGGGCATCACCGCCGGCGACAACGTGATCGTCGAAGCCACCGACGAAGGCGTGCTCGTACGCCGCCAGACCGTCACCGACGAGATCGACGCCGACTACGCCGCCGGGCGCTTCCGCCGCTTCGAGTCCGACGAGGCCTTTATCGCCCATCTGGACAGCCTCGCCGGCGACGACGCCAGCTGACCGCTCGTGCCGACCTACGATCTCACCGCTCGCTTCGAGCGCGAGTTTCGACGCCTCACCCCCGAGCAGCGTGTGGTCGCCAAAGCCATGCTGACGCTCTTCCTCGCCGGCCTACGCACGGGCCGATTTGACCCCGGCTACGCGTCCACCGCGTGCGCAAGGCCCGCGGCGTATGGGAAATCACCTGGGCGCCCGATGGACGCGCAACCTTCGAGTACGGCGATGAGCTCCACCCCGGCGAGCCGCACATCCGCTGGCGCCGCATCGGCGGCCACGACATCCTCCAAGAGCCCTAGCTAGGCCGGCGATCCCGATGCGCAGAACACCGCGCCGTGGTGCACAGCCATGCGACCATACCTCGCCCTTGGGCTCCTCGCCACCACGCTGCTCGCGCTCGCCTTGACGGGTTGTGCTGGTACGTCTGGCTCTGGTACGTCTGGCTCTGACAAGAGCACCGTGCCTCGCCTCGTCGGCCTAAGCGCGAGCAAAGCACAGCACCGCGTTGACGCGGCCAGTCTCAGCCTCGACTTCGCCCACCTGGCGCGCCTCACCGCGCTCCCCGCGCCCGCCGGCTGACTCGCCAGCAGGGCCACGCGAAGACCACCATGACGATCGGCGCCCGCGCCCCCGCGGAGCCTGCCCGCGCACACCCGCCACGACGTCCAGAGTCCCGCCAACCGCCCCGCGACGGCCTCCAGTGGCTCCACCCTGGGTGCCGCTCACCTCACAGCCGCTCCCGCAACGGCCCAACGCCTACATCTCACGGGTTCATGCACGATCCGGGCTAGCGCGAACGACAGGAGCGTGGAATAGCGTGCCGGCTCGACGCATGGCGGTCGCCGCAGCACATCTGGCCACTCCCGCCCCCAGCGACGGCCAGCTCGCGGTCGTCCGCGGGCGCCGTTGGGTCGTCTCCGAGTCGCTCTCCTCCGAGCTGCCGCCGGCGATCGAAGGGACGCTGCCACCTCCTCCTCAGCACCTCGTGTCCCTGATCTCGATCGAGGACGACGCCTCCGGTGAGGAGCTCCGGGTCATCTGGGAGCTCGAGCCGGGCGCTCAGGCGATCGAGCGCGCCGGCCTTCCGCCGGTTGATCCCGACCACCTCGACGACCCCGCCCAGCTCGACGCGTTCCTCGATGCGGTGCGCTGGGGCGCCGTCACCAGCGCGGACAGCCGCGCCCTTCAGGCCCCGTTCCGCTCCGGCATAATCATCGAGGACTACCAGCTCGAGCCCGTGGTGCGCGCGCTGCGCATGCCGCGCACGAACCTGCTGATCGCCGACGATGTCGGCCTCGGGAAGACGATCGAGGCCGGGCTCGTCATCCAGGAGCTGATCCTGCGCCACCGAGCGCGCACCGCGCTCGTCGTCTGCCCGGCGTCGCTCCAGATCCAGTGGCGCGACGAGATGCGCGAGAAGTTCGGACTGGAGTTCCGGATCGTCAACCGCGCCCTGCTCGCCGAGCTGCGGCGGACGCGCGGCGTCCACGCCAACCCGTTCACGCACTTCCCGAGACTGATCGTCTCGGTCGACTGGCTCAAGGGCGACCTCGCGATGCGGCTCCTGCGGGAGGTGCTCCCGCCGACGCCGGAGATCCCGCGCCGCTTCGATCTGCTCGTCGTCGACGAGGTGCACAACGTCGCCCCGGCCGGCGCCGGCGAGCGCTATGCGGCGGACACGCTCCGGACGCGCGCGGTCCGGGAGCTCGGTCCGCACTGCGAGCACCGGCTGTTCCTCTCGGCCACTCCCCACAACGGCTACTCGAACTCGTTCGCGGCCCTGCTCGAGCTGCTCGACCCCTACCGGTTCGCGCGCGGGGTGGAGCCGGACCCCGCCACCGTGCGGGAGGTGACCGTCCGCCGGCTCAAGCACGAGATGGTCGACGAGGACGGGACGCCGCGCTTCCCCCGCCGGACGATCGTGGCGCTCGAGGTCGACTACCCGGACGCCGAGCGCGCGGTGCACGCCGATCTGACGCGCTACGCGGGCCTGCGCGCCCGGCGGCTCGCCGGCGACGAGCCGGGCCGGCTCTCGGCGGACTTCGTGGCGACGCTGCTCAAGAAGCGGCTGTTCTCCTCCCCCGCCGCCTTCTTCAAGACGCTGGACGTGCACGAGCAGACGCTGCGCCGCGGTTCGCCACGAGGCACCGCAAAGCCCTCGGCGAAGGTGTTGCGCGCCCGCTTCGAGGAGGCCGGCGACGATGTTGCCGACGAGGGACTCCTCGATGACGCGACCGACGAGGCGCTGCGCCTGGCCGCCGACGCCGAGGACGACCGCCCGAGCGACGAGGAGCTCGAGCTGCTGGCCCGGATGCGCGCCTGGGCCACTACCGCCGCGCGGCGCGAGGACGCCAAGACAGCGCGGCTGCTCGACTGGATCGAGGAGACCGTCCGCCCCGGCGGGCGGTGGGGAGCCGAGCGGGTCATCGTGTTCACCGAGTTCCGCGCGACCGAGCGCTACCTCCAGGAGCGGCTCACCGCCCGCGGGCTGGGCGGAGAACGCGTCGCGCTGCTCGACGGCACCACCCGCGAGGACCGGCGCGAGGACATCAAGGCGCGTTGGCAGGCCGACCCGGCGCTCGACCCCGTCCGGATCCTGCTCGCCACCGACGCCGCTTCGGAGGGCATCTCCCTCCAGAAGCGCTGCCACCGCCTCGTCCACGCCGAGATCCCGTGGAACCCGAACCGCCTCGAGCAGCGCAACGGCCGGATCGACCGCCACGGCCAGCCCGCCGGCGAGGTGCTCATCCATCACTTCGTGAGCGCGCAGTGGCACGACTACGAGCGCGCCGGGCGCCGGGCCGACCCGAACTCCCTGGAGGGCGACCTGCACTTCCTCGCGGTCGCCGCGCGCAAGGTCGACCAGATCCGGGAGGACCTCGGCAGCGCCGGCCCCGTCCTCGAGCGCCAGATCGAGGAGGCGATGCTCGGCCGCCGCTCCCTGCTCGACGAGCGCGCGACCGACCAGGGCGCCCAGCGGGGCGCGGCGCTGCGCCGCGTGCTGGGAACCGAGCGGCGGATGCGCGACGAGGTCGGGCGGCTCCGCGAGCGCCTCGAGGAGAGCCGCGACGAGCTCCACATCCGCCCCGAGCGGGTGGAGCGCGTGGTGGCCGTCGCCCTGGCGCTCGCCGGGCAGCCACCGCTCGAAGCTCCCGGCGACGGCACGTTCCGCGTCCCGCGCCTGACCGGGAGCTGGGCGCCCGCCACCGTCGGTCTCGAGCACCCAGTCACGGGTCAGCTCCGCCCGATCACCTTCGACCACGACCGCGCGCGCGACGACGACGACGTGGTGCTCGCCCATCTCGGCCATCGCCTGGTCACGCTCTCGCTGGCGCTCCTGCGCGCCGAGGTGTGGCAGACCGACGGTCGCCGCCTCGCGCGCGTGACCATGCGCGCGGCGGACCCGGCGGTCGTCGCCACGCCGACCGCGATCGCGCACGGGCGGCTCGTGGTCACCGGAGCCGACGGTCACCGCCTCCACGAGGAGGTGGTCGCCGCCGGGCTGGCGCTCGCGAACCCGGCCACGGCCGGGCGGCTGAACGTCGGACAGACCGCCGCCGCGCTCGCCGCGGGCCGGGACACGCCGGTGCCGGCGCCGATGCGCGGACACCTCGCGGCCCAGCTCGCCGACGTGAGGGCGGCGCTCCTCGCCGCGCTCGAGGCGCGCGGGCGCGAGCGCGCACAGAGCCTGGAACGCACGCTGGGCGACCGGGCCGAGCAGGAGGCAACGGCCATCACCGCGGTCCTGAGAGAGCTCCAGCAGGCCATCTCCGCCGAGCTCACGCCCCGAGAAGACCCACAGATCGCGCTGTTCAACCCCGACGAGCGCCACCAGCTCGAGCGCGACGTCGACGCCCTGCACCAGCGCCTCGAGCGGATCCCCGAGGACATCGAGCGCGAGACGGCCGCGATCCACCGGCGCTACGCCGAGCCCGCCCCGCGCCTGTTCCCGGCCGCGATCGTGCTGCTCGTGCCGGCGGGCGGGAGGCTGTAGCCGATGGCCCCGGCGATCGGCCGCCATCATGCCGAGTGGCTGTCGCTCGTGGAGACGAGCGGGCCGTTCCTGTCGGTACCCGTGCTCGCCAGGGCCCTGCCGCAGGGCCTGGAGCCGCCCGACCGGGACGTCACGACGCGGCTGCGCGCCGCGCGCGAGCAGCTCGCCGACGACCCCGCGCTGCACCGCGCCTGGTGTGAGTTCGTGCTGCGCGACGTGCTCGAGCTCGACGGCACGACCGCCGCGGGCTCGCAGATCCCCGCCGGGCTCGAATACCGCGCGCGCGAGCACGGCGACACCGTGCGCCCCGATCTCGTGGTGCTCGACCACGGCGGCGGCGCCCCCCGACCCTTGCTCCACGTGACGATCCACGCCGAGGGCCAGCGGTCAGACCGACGGCTCTCCGACGCTCCATGGTCCGCCTCGCCGATCGACCGCATGGCGGCGCTCTGCCGGGCAACCGGGGTGCCGCTCGGCCTCGTGACCAACGGCCGGAGCTGGACGCTCGTGTGGGCGCGCGCGGGCGAGGCGACCGGCGTGTGCACCTGGAACGCCGAGCTCTGGCTGGAGGAGCCGCTCACGCTGCGCGCCTTTCGCACGCTGCTCGGCGCCCCGCGGTTCTTCAGCGGCGCCGCGGACGAGACCCTCCCCGCTCTGCTCGAGCAAAGCGCGCGCAACCAGCAGGAGGTCACCGACCGGCTCGGCGCCCAGGTGCGCGAGGCCGTCGAGCTCATCATCGACGCGCTCGACCGCGCCGACCGCGACCGGCACGGTGAGCTGCTCGGGGCGATCGAGGACCACGAGCTCTACCGCGCGGCGGTCACCGTGATGATGCGCCTGGTCTTCCTGTTCGTGGCGGAGGAGCGCCGCCTGCTCCCGCTCGACGACCCGCTCTACGCGGAGAGCTATGCCGCCTCCACGCTGCGCGAGCAGCTCGAGGAGCACGCGACCCGGCACGGCGAAGATCCGCTGGAGCGCTCCTCGGCGGCCTGGTACCGGCTGCTCGCGCTGTCGCGCGCGGTGCACGGCGGGATCGAGCACGAGGCCCTGCGCCTACCCGCCTACGGGGGTGGGCTGTTCGACCCCGATCGCTACCCGTTCCTGGAGGGGCGCCGAGCGGCCGCGGAGGCGCACGACGGCGCCGCGGTCCCGCTGCCCGTCGACGACCGCACGGTGCTCCACCTGCTCACCGCCCTCCAGGTGCTCACCGAGCCGGGCCGGGCCGGGCAGCCGCCGACCAGCGTCCGGCTGTCGTTCCGCGCGCTGGACGTCGAGCAGATCGGCCACGTCTACGAGGGCCTGCTCGATCACACCGCGGTGCGCACCTTCGACGCGGCCTTGGGGCTCATCGGCCCCACCGCCGAGGAGGTGACGCTCGACGAGCTGGAGGAGCTGCGCGCCCGGGGCGAGGACGTGCTGGCCGAGCACCTGCACAAGCTCAAGGTGCGCAGCACGCCCGCGGGCGTCGCCAAGGCGCTGTCGGCGACACCGGACCCGGACCGCGTCGCCCGACTGCTCGTGGTCTGCGACAACGACCCCGAGCTGCGCGATCGCATCCTGCCGTTCATCGGGCTCGTGCGCGACGACCTGCGCGGTGACCCACGTGTCTTCCTGCCCGGCGCGCTGTACGTGACCAAGGCGCTCGAGCGCCGGTCGTCGGGCACCTACTACACGCCGCGCTCGCTGGCCGAGGAGGTCGTCAAGCACGCGCTCGATCCGGTCTGCTATGCGCCGGGACCGGCGGAGGGCGCCGAGTCGGAGGAGTGGAGGCTTCGGCCGGTCAACGCCCTCCTCGGGTTGAAGGTGGCGGACATCGCGATGGGCTCCGGGGCCTTCCTGGTCGCGGCGTGCCGCTACCTCGCGGCGAGGGTGCTCGAGGCCTGGGAGGGCCACGGAGTCCGGGATGGCGAGAGCGTGCCGGCGGACCCGCTCGAGCGCGAGGTGCTCGCGCACCGGGTCGTCGCCGAGCGGTGCCTGTACGGGGTCGACAAGAACCCGATGGCGGTCGAGATGGCCAAGCTCTCGCTGTGGGTGGTCACGCTCGCCCGCGACCGGCCGTTCTCGTTCCTCGACCACGCGCTGCGCGAGGGCGACTCGCTGCTCGGCGTGACCGACCTCGAGCAGGTGCGCTGCCTGCACATGGACCCGGAACGCGGGCGCAAGCTGCACGGCACGCTGCTCGGTCACACGCGTGCGATCGGTCCCGCGCTGGACCGAGCGCTCGGGCTGCGCGAGGAGCTCGAGTCCTTCGTGGTGCGCGACATCCGCGACGCGCGGCGCAAGGCGGAGCTCAACGAGGAGGCGACGGCGGCGCTCGATGACGTGCGGCTGCTGGGCGACGTCGTGGTGGCGGCGGCGCTGGCGAACGGGGCGGGCGACGAGCTCGACACCGCGCTCGCGTCGGTCGAGGAACACGTCGCACCCCTGCTCGACCCGGAGGGCGACGAGGGCGACCGGGCACTGGCGCGGAGCGCGCTGGTCGACGCCTCGCAGCGGTGGCTCCAAGCGGGCCGGGTGGACCTGTCGGTTGATCGCCGCTGCTTCCACTGGGCGCTCGAGCTGCCGGAGGTGCGGGCGCGCGGCGGGTTCGACGCGGTGATCAGCAACCCGCCGTTCCAGGGGGGAAAGAGGATCACCGGCGCGCTCGGATCCGCCTACCGCGAATACCTCGTGGACTGGCTCGCGGGCGGCCGGCGCGGGAGCGCGGACCTCGTGTCCTATTTCGTGCTGCGGGCCGAAGCGCTGGTGCTGCAACTGGGCGGAATGGCGGGGCTGCTGGCCACGAACACCATCGGGCAGGGCGATACGCGCGAGGTCGCCCTCGACCACCTGCTCGACTCCGGGGACACGCTGGCCCGGGCGATCCCGAGCGAACGGTGGCCCGGAGGCGCGAGCCTCGAGGTCGCGCACCTCTGGCTACGCCGCGGACCCTGGGCGGGAGATGCGGTGCTCGACGGGCGGACGGTGAAGGGAATTACGTCGGCGCTCGAGCCGCGAAGCCGCGTTGAGGGAAGGCCCTCACCGCTGGCCGAGAACACGGGCCGGTCTCACATCGGCTCCTACGTGCTCGGGTTGGGATTCGTACTCACCCCCGAGAAGGCGCACGAGCTGCTCATGGCGGACCCGCGGAACGCGGAGGTGGTGAAGCCATACCTCAACGGAGAGGACTTGAACTCGCGCTCCGACTGCTCGCCATCACGCTGGGTGATCGACTTCCGGGACTGGCCGCTGGAGCGAGCGCAGGAGTACGTCGAGCCGTTGCGTGTCGTGCTCGAGCAGGTCAAGGCGGAGCGCCAGCGCTTGAACGACCGAACCTATAGCGGCCTGTGGTGGCGGTTTGGCCGGCCGCAGATGGCAATGCGCCGGGCAACCGAGGGACTCGCTCGCGTCCTCGTCATCACCCTCGTGAGCAAGGTCGTCCAGCCGGCCTTCGTTCCGACCGGCTGGGTCTACTCGCACGCGACGGGCGTCTTGGCCTACGACGACGACGCCCATTTCGGCCTGCTGTCGAGCGGCTTTCACTGGTGGTGGGCAGTTGCTCACGCCTCGACGCTCGAGACCCGCGTCCGCTACACCCCAACCGACTGCTTCGAGACCTTCCCTCAACCCACCCTCACCGATGCGGTCGCCACCGCTGGCGGCGCGCTCGATGCCCACCGCTGCGAGCTCATGCTCGACCGCCAGGAGGGGCTGACCAAGACCTACAACCGCGTGCATTCGCCCGAGGAGGATGCCGCCGACATCGTCCGGCTCCGCGAGCTGCACGTCGCGCTCGACTACGCCGTCCGGGACGCCTACGGCTGGACCGATCTCGACCTCGGCCACGACTTCCACGAGACCCGCCAGGGCGTTCGCTACACCTTCGAGCCCGTGGTGCGCCAGGAGATCCTCGATCGGCTGCTCGAGCTCAACCTCGAGCGGCGTGCGGCCGAGGAGGCCGCGGGGCTGCACGCCAAGACGAAGGGCTCCTCCCCCCGCCGGGCCCCACGCGCCGCCGGTCAGACCAGCATCCTCGGGCGATGAGCGCCGCGCCCGCACCGCTGGCCGTCTCGCCCACCGAGCTGCGCGCCGAGCTCGAGGGGCTGATCCGCGCCGATCTCGTCGGCCCCGCCGCCGGTGAGCACGAGGAGCTCGACGAGCGCCCGTCCGAGCGCTACCTGCTGGCGATGCTCTCCCCGGCCGAGCAGGTGACCGTCGAGACCGTTCCCGACGACGAGCTCGCCGTGAGCGACGTCTCCGACGACAGCGGCGAGGAGGGCACGCCGGACACCCCGCTGCCCGCGAGCGGACAGCTCCTCCCCTCGGCCTTCGGGATGACCTTCGTGCTGGATGCCGCGTGTGATCGGCTCGTGATCGCCGCCGCGTGGGGCGCCTACGAACGCGGGCCGAGCGAGGTCCTCGAGACCGAGACCGGCCAGCCCAAGCGGGTCTGGCGCCGCCGCCCCGCCGGCGGACGGGCGATGACGGTCGACCTTCCCGCCGACGGAGAGATCGGCCCGCTCCAGCCCGGCGCGGACGATCCCGACGTGCGGGTCCGCGGCCGGGCCCGCACGCACGGCGGGCGCCGCGTCGTGACGCTCTTCCTCGTCAACGGGCAGGCCGAGCCCGACCGCAACGGTGACTCGGCCTGGCTCTTCCAGGCCGAGCTGTCGGTCCGTGCCCCCGACCGCTCGCCGGTCTTCGCCAGCCGCTCGGTGATCCAGCCGAGCGCGATCCCCGAGGTGGACCGCGTCGAGCTGGCCTCGCTCGACATGCTCTACCGCCACGAGAGCGAGCTGGCGGTGGGCCACGGGGTCGCCACCCACGCCGAGCACGCCCCGGGCGACCGCACCCGGGCGGTCGCGCTGCGCACCATCGCGATGCCCGTCGCCGACGTGCCGCTCACCGAGGCGCCCGCCGCCGCCGACTTCGCCGACCGGCCCGGGGTCGCCGCGCCCTTCGCGCGGGTGGTGACGGACATGAAGGTGCTCGGGGAGGCCAGCGACGCGGAGCTGCCCACACTGCTCGAGCCCCTCGCCGACGCCTACGACGCATGGCTTGCGGCCGAGCGCGCCCGCGCCAAGGATCCCTCCGCCGGCCTGGGCGGGCACGCAGACGCGGCCCGGCGCAACCTCGAGGCCTGCGCGCAGGCGGCGGCGCGCCTGCGGACGGGTATCGGCGCGCTGACTGATCCGGACGTCGCCGAGGCGTTCCGCTTCGCCAACCTCGCGATGTGGCACCAGCGCGTCCGCACGGTCGCGGGAGAGGAGGGCCGCAGCGACGAGGAGCGGCCGCTGGCCGAGCTGCTGGGCGCGGCCGATGTTCCCCGTCACCGCTCCTGGCGTCCGTTCCAGCTCGCCTTCGTCCTGCTCAACCTGCCCGCGCTGGCCGACCCGTGTCACCCCGAGCGCGTCGGCGCCGACCCGCTCGTCGACCTGCTCTTCTTCCCCACCGGCGGTGGCAAGACCGAGGCCTACCTCGGGCTGACCGCGTTCACGCTCGCGATCCGTCGCCTCCAGGGCGAGCTCGACGGACGGTCGGGGGTGGACGGCGTCGCGGTCCTCATGCGCTACACGCTGCGCCTGCTCACCCTCCAGCAGTTCCAGCGTGCCGCCGCCCTGATGTGCGCGTGCGAGCTCCTGCGCCGCGAGCGCCGCGCGCGGGGGGACGAGCGCTGGGGCCCCACGCCGTTTCGCATCGGCCTGTGGGTGGGCCGCCGGTCCACGCCCACCACCACCGAGCAGGCCGACGACTGGGCCAAGAAGGCCGCCAAGAGCCCGACCGGGGCGGGGGGCGGCACCGGCTCTCCGCTTCAGCTCGCGCGCTGTCCGTGGTGCGGGAGCGGAGTGAAGCTGCGCGTCGAGGTGCGGCGCGGGCGAACGCTGCTCTTCTGCCGGGACCGCCTCGGGACCTGCGCGTTCACCGAACGCCAGAGCCCCGGCGAGGGGCTGCCGGTAGTGGTCGTCGACGACGAGGTCTACCGCCTGCTTCCGTCGCTGGTGATCGCCACCGTCGACAAGTTCGCGCTCATGCCCTGGAACGGCAAGACGCAGGCGCTGTTCGGGCAGGTCAGCCGGCACTGCGCGCGCCACGGCTACCTCACGCCCGACGACCACCCCGAGACCAGCCATCCCAAGCGCGGGGATCTCGACGCCGTCAAGGTCAGGCCCGCCGCGCCCCTGCGGCCCCCGGATCTCGTGATCCAGGACGAGCTGCACCTCATCGCCGGACCGCTGGGCAGCCTCGTCGGCCTCTACGAAACCGCGATCGACCGGCTGTGCTCGTGGTCGGTGGACGGCAGGCCGGCGGCGCCGAAGGTCATCGCCTCCACCGCGACGATCCGCCGCGCCGAGCTTCAGGTGGACCGTCTCTTCGCGCGGCGCCTCGCGGTCTTCCCCCCGCCGGCGCTCGACGCCCGCGACACGTTCTTCTCGCTCCAGCGCGACCGGCCCGGAGACCAGGAGGAGAAGCCGGGGCGGCGCTACCTCGGCATCTGCGCCCCCGGCCGCCGCTTCAAGAGCGTGCTGATCCGCGTGTTCGTCGCCCAGCTCGGGGCGGCGCAGCGCCTGCTCGAGCAGCACCCGGGCGAGGCCGCCGACGCCTACATGACGCTCGTCGGCTACTTCAACTCCCTGCGGGAGCTGGGCGGTACGCGGCGTCTCGTCGAGGATGACGTGCAGACCCGCCTCTACCGGATCGAGCGCCGAGGCCTCGCGCGCCGGACCCGGCTGGAGATCGAAGAGCTCACCTCCCGCAAGTCCGCGGAGGAGATCCCGCGCGTGCTCGACAAGCTCGGCACGCGCCACGAGCATCCACGGCCCGCGGGCCGGCGGACCTCCTACCCGATCGACGTGCTGCTGGCGACGAACATGATCTCGGTCGGCGTCGACGTGCCGCGCCTGGGGGCGATGGTCGTCGCCGGGCAGCCCAAGAGCACAAGCGAGTACATCCAGGCCACGAGCCGCGTGGGGCGGCGCTGGCCCGGGCTGGTGATGTGCGTCTACAACTGGGCCCGTCCGCGCGACCTCTCGCACTACGAGGGCTTCGAGCACTACCACGCGACCCTCTACCGCCAGGTCGAGGCGCTGTCGGTGACCCCGTTCGCCCCCCGCGCGCTTGACCGCGGCCTGACCGGCGTGCTCGCCGCGATGGTGCGGCTGGGCGCTGCCGACTGGAATCCGAACCGGGCGGCCGGCGAGGTGGAGCGCACCGACCCGCGGCTGGACGAGATCGTCTCCGCCGTCGCCCGGCGCGGGGCCGAGCGGGCGAGCGACGCCGAGGTGGAGGTGATGCTCCGCGCCGAGCTCGAGCACCGGCTGGACCGCTGGAAGGCCGAGCAGGACGTGGGCCACCGCGACGTCGTCTATAACCGCGGCCCGAGCGCGGGCACCGAGTACGGGCTGCTCAAAGAGCCGAACCTCGGGCCGTGGACGGACTGGACCGTGCCGATGTCCATGCGCGACGTCGAGCCCTCCGTCAACCTGCTGCTGCGCGAGCGCGGCATCTCGTCGGTGTCCGAGCCGTGGGAGATGCCTACGCCCAAGGACGGCGGCGGCGCCGGCGGCTCGCCGTGAGGGACCGCGACGTCGTCGGGGAGCTGCGCCCCAGCCAGATCCTCTTCACCTACGGCGTCGGCGCGACCGTCGAGCTGCCCCAGCTCTCGACGATGGTCCTCGGGCTGGACGACTGGCCCAAGGAGAACGGGGTACTGGTCTCCGAGCCCCGGCTGCTCGCGGCGGTGCGCCGGCGCCTCGGCGGTCAGGTCGCCGAGCTGCGCACCCCGCCCCGTCAGGACGAGCACAGCCCCACGCCGACCGGCGTGCCGGTGGCGCCCTTTCCCCAGTGGCTGCGCTGCCCGGTCTGCCGGCTGCTCGCCCCGCTCCACAGCCGTCTCTTCGACCTGGTCCAGGACGCCTACCGGTCCGACCGCACCCGCTACGAGCATCGCTGCACGACGCGCGGCCGGCCGCCGACCGCGTTTCCGGCGCGCTTCCTGCTCGCGTGCCGGAAAGGGCATCTGGATGACTTCCCGTGGAGCGAGTTCGTCCACGGGGGGCGGGGCTGCCGGAGCGCGACGCTCCGGCTGACGGAGTTCGGCACCGGGGGCGGGCCGGTCGACGTCCAGGTGGAGTGCGACGGCTGTGGTACGAGGAAGCGTCTCATCGATGCCTTCGGCCAGGCCGCCGACGACCACCTTCCCACCCGCTGCCGCGGCCGCCACCCCCATCTCGGTACGACGTCGGACTGCGATCAGAAGGTCCGCACGATCCTGCTCGGGGCGAGCAACGCCTGGTTCCCAGTCTCGCTCTCGGCGCTGTCCATCCCCACCGAGGAGGGCGTCCTGGCCCAGGCGGTCACCGACCGGTGGGCGATCCTCGAGCAGGTCCCGAACGCCGAGGTGCTGAAGTTCGCGCTGGACACCAACGAGCAGCTCGCCGCCCTGCGCGACTACTCGCTCGAGGAGGTGCTCGCGGCGATCGACGAGCGGCGGTCGGGCGCGCCCGGTGGGGAGCCCGTCGACCTGCGCCTGCCCGAGTGGGAGGTCCTCTCGACGCCGGCGACCACTGCCGCGACCGAGGACTTCCGGCTGCGAGCGGTCCCGGCTCCGGACGGGTTCGCGGCCCTCATCGACGAGGTCGTGCTGGTCGAGCGCCTGCGGGAGGTGATCGCGCTCACCGCCTTCACCCGGGTGGAGGCACCCGACGAGCTCGACGCCGCCGAGCTGTCCGCTCCGGCGGCGCCGCTCTCCCGCGAGCAGCCGCGGTGGGTGCCGTGCACCGAGGTGCGGGGCGAGGGGATCTTCCTGCGCCTGGCGGGCGCGGCGCTGGAGGAGTGGGAGGAGCGCTACGTGCGATCGGGGCGGGCGCAGGCACTGTGGGAGGCGCACAAGCGGTGGCGGATTCGCCGGCACCTCGAACCGGCAGCCGCCTGGCCAGGCGTGCGCTATGTGCTCCTGCACTCGCTCGCCCACGCGCTGATCCGCGAGCTGGCGCTCGAGTGCGGCTACGGCGCATCCGCGCTCCGGGAGCGGATCTACTCGGCGCGGCCGGACGCGCCGGGGATGGCCGGCGTGCTGCTCTACACCGCCGCCCCCGACAGCGAGGGCACGCTCGGCGGCCTCGTGAGCCTCGGTGAGCCCGACCAGCTCGGCCGGCTGCTGGGCCAGGCGCTGAACCGCGCCCGGCTGTGCTCGGCGGATCCGCTGTGCTCGGAGCACGATCCGGCCGGGGACGGCTCGGTGCATCATGCGGCGTGCCACGCCTGTCAGTTCGCCTCGGAGACGTCGTGCGAGCGCGGCAACCGGTTCCTGGACCGGACCGCCCTGGTGGACACCTTCACCGTCGCGGGAGCGGCCTTCTTCGGAGGCTCGTGAACTCGCTCTCGGGCGTGGTGGTGCGGCTGGCGGCCACGTTGCCGACGCCGCAGCGCGTCCGCGTGGCCGACGTGCTCCGCGCCTGCGACGAGCCGAGCGAGCACGCGCACGCCCGGCTCACGGCGCTGGCCATGGCCCCGGCGTTCACCGGCCTCGTCTCCGAGCTGCTCGCCGCGTGGCGTGCGGACACCGATGTCGGAGGCGAGGGGATCGCTCTGGCGCTCGAGTCCGCGGGCCGCGCCGTGGACGCCGACCGCCGCCGGACGGTACGTCCGGTGTGGACGGGCCCGGACGCCGGCCAGCCGGTGCGCCTCACGGCGGCGGTCGTGGCCGAGGTGATCGCGGGCGCGCGCCGGCGCCTGGTCGTCGTGAGCTTCGCCGCCTACAAGATCCCGGAGATCCTTCACGCGCTCGAGGCCGCGGCCCGCCGCGGGGTGATCGTCGACGTCGTCCTGGAGACGGCGAGCGACGGACGGCTGACCTTCGATCAGCTCCCGGCCTTCGCCGCACTCGAGGACGTCAGGGTCTGGCACTGGCCGGCGAGCGAGCGCCGGCCGGAAGGCGCCTCACTGCACGCCAAGGCGCTGGTGGCCGACGAAGAAACCGCGTTCGTCACGAGCGCGAACCTCACGGGCCACGCGATGAAGCACAACATCGAGCTGGGCCTGCTCGTCGCCGACCCCGCCGCGGCAGCGGGGATAGTCGACCACGTGGACGGGCTGATCGCCCGCCGGACCCTGGTACGAGTGAAGCCGTAGCCGCCTACGCGAGCGCGGGCTCGGCGAGATCGCTGCGCGCGTCGAGATGATGCTGGAGGTTGGTCAGCAGGCGGGCCAGGGTGTTCCCGCAGGTGCGCTCCTCGAGCAGCACCCGGAGTCGATAGTCGCCGCTTGCGTCCCGCAGCCCGAGTGCGACTGACCGCGGGCGCTGACGATCGCGCGCGAGAAGCTAGAAGCCGCCTGTTTCCAGGGGAATCCATGCGCAGTCGCCGCCGGGGTGCCGAACGCGGGGCCCGGGCGACCCGGTTGCAACCGTGCTCGTGTTAGTCGCTGCTGCGCTGCGCAGGTAGTCCTTGCAGTGCGCTCAGCGCTCGCTCGCGGCCGCAAGTACGCAACCGGCGCAGCCCGCGCGGCACGTGAGACCCGCGGGGACGCCCGCGCCGCGCCGGTACTCGGTGGCTCCAGCGCCTGGCGCGGCCCTCCGCCGCGCGCCCGGGCGGCGGCGCGCCGCTGACCACGACGGCGACTAACGCTTGGCGTTGTCTCACGCAGACTTGTGGTCGGAACCCCGGGGGAGCGCACATGACCCAGGTCGCGCTACCGCCTACCCCGGAGCCCATCGTCCATCCCGATCAGCTCTCGCTCGGCGGATGAGCATGCCGAGTTTCGCTAGTCGTTTCGCTAGACCCTCCTAGCCCCATGGATGAGAGCTGCCAGGGATCACTCGGCCAGCCCGGCGAGCGATCTCGCGTCGAGACGTTCCTTCCCACTGCCCGCTGTGACCTGTGCGGCTACTTCGTCGAGATCCATCCGACCAACCCGGAAGCCCGTCCGTACTCCGAAGACGCGTGGCGCCTCGAGATGCACGACACGGGCGGGCGGACGATCCATCTCGAGCAGAGCCCGAACCCCGCTGCCGATTGCATCGTGGCGCGAGAGTGCGAGCGATGCGCCTCATCGGCGGTCGAGCTAACGAATGCCGCCCCCGATCTTCGGGCCACCTGTTCGGAGTGCGGCTACGCCTGGCTGTCTGGCCATCTCAACGGCTGACGAGTCGAGCACCAAGCTGGCTCCACGTCTCCGGGAGCCTATCCGCGCGGGAGTTCCACAGTCTTCAGGCGATGGCGCCACCCGAGGCAGGGGCCTCTAACTACGGGCTGACTCGCCCGAAGGTCATGTCAACCAGTCGTTGACGTCATCGACCTCATCGAACATCCACAGGTTGCATCGCCGAGCTTCCTTGCCGGCACGATTGATGAGCTCGATCGTGTCCTGATCGATGCTGGTTCCGTGCTCCAGCGTCCCGAGCAACTGCTCGAAGCGCCCGCTCAGGTCGGCGAGCGCATTCATCAGATGACCTCTCTGGGGCTCGCCGCCCATCCTGAGAAATGCTGTCTTAGGTGGGCCTTCGTCATGAGCAACGTCGACCAGAACGATCAGGTAATCCACATCGCCGTCGTCACGCTTGCTCCAGAGCAATTGCCCGAGCTGCATCTCCCGGTGCTGGTCGCTCACGCCCACCCGCACGACCGGCCAGTAGCGCCTCGTTACGTCGGCTCCCTCAGTTTGCAGGCAGCGAAGGCGATCAGTTTCGGTCGGGGACAGCGTCGCGATGAACTGGAGCGCAATGCTCCCATCCTCCTCGTCTAGGTGCTCCTCGTACCGCTGAGGCGTCAGCGTGAGCCCTTCGAACTCCACTCGCTCCGCGACGAGGTGCTCATGCTCATGCCATGCTAAATGGAAGCTGTGTCTAGACCCACCGTCGATGTAGGACTCGCTTCGGACCTGTCCAACCCATCGATTGCCGTCGTCGTCCGTGGCTTGCGTGCTCTCTAAGGCCTCACGAAAGGCGGAGCATTCATCGGCCATCGCGTTGACCCTCGGCGGTCAGCTCTGCGTCAAGGTCGACGACACGGTCCTGAAGCGGTAGATGGAGCTTGAATGATGAGGCCATCGTTACTGGAGGCTAGGACCACTGGTGGACGGAATGCGCTCCGCTGGCGGGTAGTGGGTCAGTTTGCACCACCCGGCTCGAGCACGCCCTCGAGGCGACATCGCGGTGAGCCTCGCCGGCCGAGACCGCCAGTCCTGGCGGGCACGGCGGGCGCGAGGAGCTACGCGACGGCGTCGTTGATCGTGACGTCGACGACGGCTCGCCCCGGGCGCAGGAGAACGGCGCCCAAGGCGACGACGGCGGCGCCGCGTGTCTACCGCGCGAGTGTGAGTTGTGACCGTGTCGTCGACGGCGCCGCCAGGCGGAGCAACGTCGTGAGCGAACGGCCACCCTCAGCCGCCGGTCGCCATGCAAGCCCATCGTGAGCGAAATCCCACCCTCCGGAGGAGTCGAGCCCCACCTCCCAGCGAGCCGAATCCCACCCTAGTTTCGCTGCACACGCCCGTTTAGCCCGCCCGGCGGTCTCGCGCGCTCTCAGGCGGCGGCTAGCGCGAGCTGACCGACGCTCCGCGGCTGCTCGACATCGTTGTGCGGCTTCCGGCGCACCACCCGCAGGAAGCTCGGGAGCCCGCGCCCGCCATGCGCCTCGAACGCGCAGAAGTCAGCATCGGCGCGGCGTACGCGCTCGCCCGCCTGATTGAAGGTGCGCCGTCGCGCCCCGTCCGCGGCCGCCGTAACGCCGAGGGCCCGGCAGTGGCCCTCGGATAGCTCGACCTCGACACACTGGAGGTCCGGATCCTCGATCGCGGCGCGGTAGGAAATGCGCGGAGACGTAAATACAAGCCACAGCGCGAGCGCCACGCCGCGCAGCTCATGAACTTTGGTCCAGTCGAAGCGCTGCAGGTCGCCCTCGCCCAAAGCGCGGACGTAGGTGTCGTTGAGTTGCCAGCCCACCGTCCCCGGCCCCTTGTCGCCCAGCAGCTTGCCGAACCCTCGCCGGTCAAGCTCATGATTGCCCGAGGACGCGGTGAGAAGCGCCTGGTCGAAGTGCAGATCGGACACCAGCCGCATCACCGACATACCGTCCGACGCGCCGCCCTTGACGCTGTTGTATCCAGGCAAGTGAAGCTCGGCGCGCCAGAGGACCATGAGCGCCTGCACGAGCCGCTCGTGTTGTCACCGCCAAGCTTGTTGCCCCAGATGAGGCGCCCGAGATGGCCAGCCGTGCTTTGCCCCCGCCCGTCGATCGGGTGGTCGAAAGCCACGTGCAGGGTCACCAGCGCCATCCATACCTTCAGCGGCAATTCGCCGAGCGTGGCGCCTACACTCTGGCCGTCGACGTCGGGATCTCGCGCTGGTCGAACGATTGTGGCCGGATGGGGCTTGATAGGTCACGAGCACGCCCCAGATCGCCTCGGATAGGCATCGGTGCGTAGCCAACACGTCCCGATCTGGCGGACCCTTGCGTTCCGATGATGTCGTGGCGCCCTTCAATTCGAACGGACTATCGGATAGCGTTCTCGACGTCATGGAGAAGCTGGCAAGATGGTAGGAGGGGCTGGCGCCAACGACCGCCGAGGCTCGGCGACCAACACGGAGACACGGTTTTGTAGCTTGGAGGGCAAGAACTTTCCGGCGGATGACTTTCGTGTCGATCCACACTGGGGGCTGGTGCACCTCACGAGTCACCCTCATACTGCGACAGGCACATTCATAGAGAAGCCCGCGACGACGGTGCCTGTCATGAACCCGCCTGGCCAGGTTCGCTCGTGAGAGACGCGCACCTTCCGAAGATGTTCCGCCGGAAGCTCTTGCCGAACTCCGACAAGGCAAGATACCAGACGCAGCTTGATATCGCAAAGACGGCGGAGGTAACTCGTCAAGACTCCGCACTTGCTCTCAAGAACGCACGGCTCGACAAGGCCCTAGAGGTCACGAATGCACGAGAGGATAAGGCGCTAGAACTAGAGAACGCCCGGGAGGACAAGAGAAGCGAGGTGATGGAGGCGCGTGTCGACACGGACCGCGCGGCGGAAACCGCCCTTCTCAAGTCGATACACGATGGCTACATCGGAGTCATCCAGGGAACGTTAGACCGCAGCGTCTCTCGAGCACAGTTCCTTACCGCGACGATTGGCGCAGTGAGTACGACGTATACGGCGCTGCTTGGTGTCAACTTTGCAGTAGCAAATAGCAAGCCGGCACCGAGCCGCGCCCTGATCCCGGTCCTGTTCCTCGGTTTGGCCTTGGCACTCAGTGCGCTTTACGTGGCGTTCCTTCGGCGCACCGCGGCAACCAGGCAACTGCTGCCCACATCAATCGGCGGAACCCTCGCTGAAGAGCGTCTGAAGACGTTCATGGATTGGACGTTCTCCGGAGTCCTCGCTAGGGCTTGGGCACTTCGGACTGCGATCGTCGCATTCGCCGTCGGCATCGCGGTAATGCCATTGCCGTTCGTTGACATCTCAGACAAGAGCGAAAAGCTAGTCGTCGCTTTGGGCGCCCTGACGATCGTGGCGTGGGCGGTGCACGAGACCATCTCGGCGATCCGTAAGGAGGACACCGCGTTTGTCGAGAATCCTCCGGCCCTTAGCCCCCATGACTGAGGACGCGGAGGTACCCCGGTGTCGTGGCTGAGGGTCGGGGCGGTCAGGCGGACGAACAGCGCACGTGTAGCGGCACCGAGCGATTTCATTCGGTCTCGTGGCAACGACTGCTGTCAGGGGCGCATTGCGGTCCTTGGCGAGATGGTGAGATCGAGACGCGAACCGCGGACACGCGATTTCCAGAACGTCTACAGGCTCCGGCTGGGCGGATCGGCTTGGCGTCCGAGGTCGCGCCGGCACTCGTCGACGGTGGCGGCGGCGTCTCGCCACGCCCGCGCCGGGGCGGGGTCATCCGGGCGGCGCCCGAGCGCCCTGGCTGGATCGGTGACCTGATGGGTGTGGCGGTAGCGCTCGATGGTGGCGGCGGCGCGACGCCAGGCGCGGCGTCGTTCCTGGACGGCGGGGACGCGAGGGTTCATCGGTGGGCGGCCGATGGCGTTGACGAGGTAGCGCGGTGGGTGTTGCTCGACTTCGAGCAGTCGGGCGACGAGCGGCGACCGGTCGGGTCGTTCTTGCTGGCGGCGTTGTTCGAGGAGGTCGGCGAGGTTTTGGCGGCCGCGGCGGTAGAGGCGGTCGACGGTGCGCTCAGAGTCGCCGGTGAGCTCGCTGACCTGGCGGTTGGTGTCGCCGAGCGCGCGGCGCAGGAGCACGGTGGCCTGCCGCGGCGGCAGTTCGGCGACGGTCTCGAGCGCTTCGTTGAGCTCGGCGCGCACCTCGAAGGGGTCGATGCCGGGTTCGCCGACTCGTGGCACCCTGCCGAGCCCGGCGCCGGCCTCGGGCTCGGCGAGCTGTCCCCACTCGAACATGGGGTCCAGGGAGGCGTGCAGGTAGCGCGCGGCATGTAGGCGCCAGGCTTCGCGTTGGGCGACGGTCGTCAGCCACGCGAGCAGGGTCTCGCGGCGTGGTTGGGCGCGTAGGAAGATGATCCACGCTTGCGCGCACGCGTCGCGGACGGTGTCCTCGTCGGTACGGACGAGGCGGCGGATGCGCTGCTCGAGCTGCTGGTGATGTTGCTGGTAGAGCTCGGTCTCATCCCCTTGGAGCCGGAGCGGGCGGTCGCTGGGGCTCGAGGCGCTCATGCTCTGCCGTCCTTCGCGGCGGTGGCCTGGGCGGGGTCATCGAGGGGGAGAAGGGCGTGGTGGCGCAGCAGCGGGTCGTCGTGCCAGGTGCGCAGGGTGAGCTGGGCGGGGGGGAGGTTGCCGTAGATGAGGATCCCGGTGCCGTAGGCGTGCTCACGGATGACGTTCTGCGGCGCCAGGGCGCGCCAGGCGGTGGAGTCGGTGCGCTGCCCGCGGCCGGGCTGGCCGGTGGTGGTCGAGGTGGACGTCTGGCGGATCTCCTGCTCACCCGCGAGGCGCGCGACGTAGTCCAGGGTGTCGGGGTCCGCGGTCCCCGCGCCGATCCACCGCGCCCGGTGGTTGTTGACGATGGTGCGGGCGCGGTCATGCCCGTAGCGGTGGCGTAGCTGCGCGAGGTCTTGGGCGATGGTCACGAGCTGGATGCCTTGGCCGGCGGCGGTGGACGCGAGCCGGTCGAGGTTGGGGATCGCGGCGACGTTGGCGACCTCGTCCAGGAGGAGCAGCAGCGGCGGGTCGATGGGCTCACCGGTGCCGGCGGCTTGGCGGTAGGCGGCGGCGACGACCTCGAGCACGAGCGTGACGAAGAGCGGCTCGAGGCGCTCTTGCTCGTCTTCGGGGGCGCAGAGATAGAGGGTGTTGGGACCGGACAGCAGCCACTCGGCGGTCACTTCCGCGCTCTGGGAGCATGCGACGACCAGGGGGTCGCCGTAGGCCTTGAGCGCGACCATGGCGGTGGCGGCGAGCGAGGAGCGCATCCGTTCGTCGGCTTCGACGATCCGCTCATAGGTGGAGCGCGCGTCGGCGAGCGAGGGGTGCTCGCCGGTGAGGGCGTCGTGGATCTCTTCGAAGGTCTCGGGGTGGTTGTCTTGGCGCACCCACCGGCGGACGTCGCTCATCGTCCGGAAGGACCGGGCGGCGGCGTGGAGCAGGGGGGCGAGGTAGACGGCGCCGAGCTCTGACCAGAACCTCGCGTTGTCCTGGTCACCGGGCTGCACGGCGTGCGCGAGGCGCCCGGCGACGCGTTGGGCGTGATGCCAGTCCTCGCAGCCCCCGAGCGGCGTCCACTGCGCCCGAGGAAGACCAGTGACCGCGACGGGGTCGAACACCCGGGCGTCACCGATTGTTTGCCGGTAGGCGAGGGTGCGGCGCACGAGGTCGGTCTTGACCGACGTGACCAGGGCGGGTCCGTCCCATTCGAGAATCGCCGGGATCGCCAGCCCGGAGGTCTTGCGCGCCTGAGTGGGGGCGAGCGCCAGCACGGAGTGCCGCGGCTCGGCGGCGACGAGTCGGCGCCCCACCCGTCCGAGCGTCACGCGCCCGGGTACCGGATGACCCACGGCGAGGACGCGGACGTCGGCGGGCCGCGCCCACCGCGCCGACCGCGCTCCCGACGGTCGGCCTAGCCACACTCGCGCCGCGAGAGCACCCACCGCGGCAACCACGAGCGCGATCGCGGTGCCGGTCAGGTAGAACGGGAACGCACCGGTGGGGAGCCGAGCGCGCGTGGCCGCGGGCCACGCGGCGCGCGGGTCAGTCAGGTGCGCGGGGAGGGCGGCGAGGATCGCCGGGACCTGCCGAGTGGCGAGGTGCGGCGCTCCTGCGCCGAACACGAGCCCGGTCAGCGTCCCGACGAGCCAGACCCCGATTCCCGCGAGAACCCCGAAGGCGATCAGCGCGGCGGCCGCCCATTCGGCCGGCCCGAGCCCGAGGCCCACCCCAGGCGTCGAATCGCGTCCGTTGGTCATGGTCGGCTATCCGAGCCGCATGGCTTGGTCGGTGTCGACGAGGGGCCGCTCGGCGCGGGCGATGATGTGTTGGACGTGAAAGGACCGGTGGCCGACCTTCCAGATCGCTTCGCCGGGCCGCAAATTCAGGACGCGGTCGGCTTCGGTGTCGGTGAGCCCGGCGAGGCGGCGGGTGGCGTCGAGCTCGCCGTCGACTTGGCGGTAGACCACGCGGGTTTGGGTGTCGGAGAGGAGCCCTTCGGCGAGCTTGACGACGCGGGTGCCGGCGTCGCCGGCGGCGGTGAGGTCGGAGAAGCGGTGCATGACGATGACGTTCTGCACCCCCCAGGCGCGCGAGAGCTTGAACGCCGCTTGCAGCCACTCGGCGATCCCCACATGACCGAGCACCCGCCACGCCTCGTCGATGACGAGCTTGATCGCGTCGCCGCGACCCTCGATCTCCGGAGCGCGTTGGCGGCGCTCGTCGATCCGGGCCTGCAGCCACGCGGTGGCGCACGCCATGAGGATCCCCAGCGACGTCGAGTCGCGCAGGGCGGAGAGGTCGAGCACGACCAGCGGGGCGGTGAGGTCGACTTCGACGGTGGTGGGCGCGTCGAACATGCCGGCCAGGTCGCCCTCGCACAGCCGCCGCAACGCGAGCGCCGCCTCGCGCGTCGCGTCGCGCAACGCCTGGGTGGTGGTGGCCAACGCGGCGGCCATCGCCTCGGTGGGGCGCAGCAGCGCATGAACGACGTCGGGTAGCACCACCTCCCCGCCGCCCGCGGCGGCGTGGGTGGTGGCGTCGCGCAGCGCCTCGCTGAGTGCGGCCTCTTCCTCCGGGGTCAGCGGCCGCTCGAGCGCGGCGGCGGTGACCGCCCGCAGCAGGGAAAGCTGCGCGGCCTCGCCCGCGCCCGCGTCTAGCGGGTTGAGCCGCACCGTCCCGCCCGGCGCGAGACGAATCGGGTGGACGCCGAGGGCGCGGGCGAGGGCGTCGTATTCGCGTTTGGGGTCGATGACCCACGCTTGGCGGCCGAACACCGCGTCGCGCCAGATCATCGTCTTGACCAGCGAGGACTTCCTTGAGCCGACCTCCCCGATGACGAGCATGTTGGGGTTGGTCAGCACCCCGGTGGCGTAGAGAACGAACGCGTCGTAGACGAACGACCCGCCCGACGCGTCACGGCCGATATAGGTCCCGCGGCCACCGAGGCCGCCCTCGGCCATGAACGGGTAGGCGGCCTGCGCATGCGCGCTCGTCGCCGCATGCCCGGGCCGCTGGCCCCACACGCGCCCCAACAGCCGCGGCACCCCACCGGCCGGCGACGCGGGCGGATACAACCTCGCCCGCCCGTTCGCGGGGGCCGCTGCATGTACCGTCAGCGGGTCGGGCTTGGCGCGGAGTCTCATCGCAGCCCGCGGCCGAGGGGGAGGGTGAACGTCAGGCCGGTGGCCTGCTCGCCGTACATGACCTGCAGGTCCAGCCCGCAGGAGCGGGCGGCGTGCTCGACTTCGGCGCACCCGGTGTCCAGGGCGTCGTGGTCGGCGGCGTGGACGGTGACAAACCCGGCGAAGCGCAGTTCGGCGTGCCCGGCGGCGAGTTCGGCCTCGCGCTGCGCGGTGGCCTGCTCCTGCAAACGGCGGCGCGCGGAGGTGATGAACCCCTGGCGCTGGCGACGCACCGCCTCTGCCGCGTCATCGGTGCGTGCCGCCTCGACGCGCCGCATCGCGGCTGACGGCGCGACGGGCTCGAGCACGAGCGCGACCGCCCGCGGGACGGTGGTGTGCATCAGCAGCGGGACCAGCAGCGACGCCGAGACGTCCGTGCGTGGCCAGCCCGCGATCCAGTACGTCCGCGCCACGGCCCCATCGACGTGGCAGACGCCCCACCCCTCCTCGCGCGCCACCGGCCACGCCGAGCGCCCCGCCTCTGACTCCTGCACGCCGTCGCTGTCGTCGTCGCCGTCGGCTGGGGTCGGAGCGGCTTCGGCCGCGCCACGCTGGTGGGGGTGCGCGAACGGATCAAAGCCGGTGCGCAGCACACGTGCATACAGCGCCGGAGGTAAGGCGCCGAGGACCTCCACGCCGCCGCGCGCGAGCCGTTCGGCGACGTGGGAGAGCTCGCGGGTCAGCACCCGGCACGCCCCGGCGTCACCGCCGCCGAAGCGCTTGACGTCCCGGCCGGCCTTACGCGCGTCGATCTGCACGGCGACCACGAGCTCGTGATCCTGCGTCGCGGCCGGCGCCCGGTCGACGAGCTCGATGTAGGACGACACGGGCCCGGACCCGAGGGGCAGCCGCCGCTCGTCGCGGAGGTAGCGGCCGAGCTCGCCGGCGTCGCTCGGGACGGTGCGCTCCACCCACTGCACCCGCTTGACGGGGTTGCGCTCCCGGGCCAGGGACGCGAGTAGCACCCCGTACTCGGCCAGCCGCCGTTCCTGATCGCGACGATCAAGCAACCCAAACGCCGTCACCCGCACGGCGAGCGCCGCGGTGTAAGTGCCCGCGGCCGGGTCGTGCGCCACGCCGACCTGCCCGGGCGCCAGTGGTACGACCAGCACCCGTACGCCGGCGAGCTCGGCCGGCAGCGACTCCGGCTCCGGCATGCCTGCCCGAGCCCCGGAGAGATGGCCGCGGGCGGGTAGCGGTGAGCGATACCTGGCCGCGCCGCCGGTCCGAGCCACCGCGAAGCGCGCCACGACGGGCGCCCACTCGCCCACCGACCGGCCGCCGACCGGGTACCACGCCGCGACCCCGCCGACCAGCAGGAGCACCAGCGCGAGCGGGACACCGGCCGACCCGGCGAGGTTGAGCGCGGCGAGCATCAACGCGACCGTCGTGGCGAGGATCACCACCTGCGCGGCACGGAGCTCGCCGACGATCCCGCGGCGCTCCAACGGGCCGAAGCGATATGTGCGCGGCTCGTTACTCACCCGGCTCCTCCTTCGGCGGCTCGACAGGGCGCAGCGCAGCGGGCGTCGACGTCTCCCCGGAACGCGGCGGGGAGGACCTGTCGACGGTCCTTGGGTCGAGCGGGTGCTCGGACACGCCGGACGGCGCCAGCGGCTCGGGCGGTGCGGCCGGCGGCGTCGTGGCCGACGTGCTCGCGGGCGGAGGCGAGGCGGCGGGGGCCGGGGGAGGGCCGGGCGCGGGCGACGCGGCGGGGGTCTCAGAGCCTTCGAGGGGCGCATCGTGCACCGGCGCCGCGGCCGCCGCGGCACTCCCGCCATCCTCGGCCGCTGCCGGAGTCGCGTCCGGCGTCGCGGTTTCACGGGCCGGCGTCGTGGGGGCCGCTTTCGCATCGGAGTTCGCGTCGCTGCCGGCGTCGGTGCCGGGCGGTCCCGTTCCGGTGCCGGAAGGTTCAGGAGTGGTGGCCGCGGCGCCGTCGGCGCTGGCGAGCGTAGTGGCCCCGCCGCTGCCAAATGCGCCGGCGAGTTGGGCTCCGCGGATGGCTTGGTTGGTGGTGGTGCTGGCGAGCAGGCCGGCGTGGCTGTTGCCGCGGCTGACGCTCAGGGCGTGCTCGGCGTGCGGTACGAGCGCGAGCACGGTGAACGGTGAGAACGCGGCGAGGATGAGGATCCCGGTGCCGATGAGCGCGGCGTTGAGCGAGGGGTGCGGGCCGGGTTGGCCGGCGGCCGCGGCGCCGAGCGCGACGATCGCCACGAGCAAAAACTTGGCGAGGATGATCGCCACGAGCAGCTCGATCCCGCGGCGCGTCCACCGCGCGGTGGCCGGCCAGATCATCGCCACCAAGATCAGCGGCAAGAAGAAGCAGACGATGTACACGCCGGCCTCGCGGATGAGCAGCTCGATCCATACCGCCAGCCCGGCCAGCGCGGTGATCACCCCGACCACGAACACGATGAACAACCCGACACCGGGCAGTACGGCCGTCGCCTTGGCGAGATGCCCGAACCAGGCGGCCAGGTCGACCCCGGTCGTGCGGGCGACCGTGGCTGAGAGCTCGTCGGTGACGCCGAGGAGCAGTTGGACGACGACGACGCCCGTCGCGGCGAGCACGAACGCCAGCAGCGTTTTCGCCACGCCGGTGGCGAGCAGCGCGGGGGACTGCTGGACGAGCGCCTGACCGACCAGCAACAGCAACAACGGGACGGCGATGAGCGCGGCGATGCCCATCATGCTCAGGTACTGGCCCTTGAACCAGCGGGCGCTCAATACCGGTGAGCTGGTCTTTGAGATGACGTGGCCGATGGTGTGCAGCAGCCCGGCCACCCCGTCGGTCACCCAGCTCGTGATCGCGCCGGTCACCGCCCCGGTGGCGCCGCCCACCGCGTCGGTCACCACGCGGCCGGGGTGGCCGGAGAGCACGTCGCCCGCGGCTGTCGCGGCGCCGTGCACCACGGCGCGGCACGTCGGACTGAGCACCGAGGTCGCGAGCGAGCAGCCGGCCTTGACCCCCCCGTTGGCCACGTCACCGACGGCCCTGCCGACGTGCCCGTGGACCAGGTCGCCGGCGCCCTTGGCGACCCCGCCGCCGATGTCGCACGCCGTGGTCACCACCGGCAGCGAGCACACCGATGCCGCCGCCGGGGCGGGCCGCGCCGCACTCGCGGCCAGCGCGGTGAGCACCAAGACCGCGAACAGGGGGGCGTTACGGCGCGGGCGCATCAAACCACCGCATCGAAGCGAGCGCCCGCATGAAGCTCCCCGGCGTGCTGTACGCCCCCTCACCCCGCGGGATCGGTCCCGGCCGGCCGGCCATCGCCGCGATCCGCCAATCCCCGCCGCGCCACACCAGCCGCACGTCGAGCGTGCGGTAGTGCTCGACCGGTGGCGCCGCCGACGTACCGGAGACGTCGAGCAGCCACAGGACAATTCGCGCCCGATCGGGCCGGAAGGCGCGCACGGTGTAGGCGAGCGGAACGTTGACATACGCCGCGGGACGCCCCGCGGCCAGCGCCGCCGGCACCGACCCGGCCCCTGGCGGGCGGGTGCGGGTGGCGAGCGCGTCGAGTCGCGCGGCCTCGGTCGGGGTCGCCATCGCCGCCAGTCCCGCCCGGCGAACCGCCGCCCGGTGCCATCGCGGTGAGCCCTGCGCTCGCACGTACTCGGCGGCGGCGCGCACCGCGCCGGCCGGCGAATGGCCATAGCCGGTTGGCACCCCGTCGGTCGTCCGCGACGGTCCCACCCCCGGCGCCGGGGGCGGTGATCCACCACCGTGGCGGGCCGAGCCGACCGCGAACCCGACGGCGAGCGCCGCAAACGCCAACGCGGCGACTGCGACGAAGCGGCGCGCCGGCAGCACGGTTTTAGAACTGGCGGCCAAGGCCGAAGCCGTAATTGACGATCGCGACCGCCGCACCGGCCACCACCGCCCCCCCGAGCCCGGCCAGGAAGCCGAGCTTGCCGCTCGCGGCGTGCTGGTAGTTGCCCGCATGCGACGCCAGCGCCCACGTCGCCCCACCAACGATCACCCCCGCCACACAACCCAGCAGCGCATAGAACAACAGGTCGCCCACCAAGATCCCCATCTGCCGGGCGCCCGGCGCCCCATGGTTCGGCGACACGCGCAAACCGGTGCCGCCGCCACGCGCCCACGCCGTGGCCGCATCGGCGGCCACCAAGAGTCCCGCCACCCCCACGGTGAGACCCATCCGCCTCCTCACCCGCATCACTGCCTCCTCGCCTCGCTTGCTCTTCTATAGCTAGACGGTGCAGACTGGCATGTCAAGTCTTATTTGGCTAAGTTGGCCTAATGAGGTTGAGATTGGCTCCTGCTTCACCTCGGAGACGTTCGCGCTGGCCGTGGCTGCTCTCCGCCTTGCCGGTGATGCTCGCGCTGGTCCTCGTCGTCACCGACCACGGCCGCCGTGACCCTCAGTCCCAGCGGGCCGGGAGGGCCCCAGACCGGCCGGCGGTGGTGAACAAGAGCGCGGGCCCGCCCGTGTCCCGGTTCCCGCCCGCGTCCCGGTTCGCGCTCGCAACGCCCGTCACGAGAGCGGCGCGCAGGTTCGCCGCCGGCTACCTGACCCTCATCTACAACGGCGGCCGCCTCCGCCGCGTCCCCCACGCCAGCGCGGGCCTGCGCGCCCAGCTGGCGCGCAACACGGCACGCGTTCCGCCCGCCGAGCGCGGCCGACACGCCCGCGTCATCGAGCTACGAGTCAGCTTTCTCACGCCGAACGGCGCGCAGGTCACGGCGAGCATCGACGACGGCCGCATCGCTCCCTGGCCGCTGCCCATGAGCCTCCAGCGCACCCCGGGCGGCGCGTGGGAAGTGACCGCCCTCGGGGACTAACGCCCGTCCCGCGCCGCCGATGGCCGCCACCGCCCGCCACCGCCCGCTCATCGTTCCCGCCGCGCTCGGCGGGCTTGGCCTCGCCGCGCTCGTCGCCCTGATCCTGCTCTTCGCGGTCGTCGCCGGCCAACAACCCTGCGCCACCGGCACCGCGGCGACCGGCGGTGCGCCCAGTGCGGCGGGCCGCAAGGCGATCCCCGCCCGACTCATGCCGATCTACCTGCGCGCCCAGGCGCAGTACGGGGTGCCGTGGAACCTGCTCGCGGCAATCAACTACATCGAGACCGACTTCGGTCACAACACCTCGACGAGCTCGGCCGGCGCCCTGGGATGGATGCAGTTCGAGCCCTCCACCTGGGCCACCTACGGCGTCGACGGCAACCGCGACGGACGCAAAGACCCCTACGACCCCGCCGACGCGATCCCCGCCGCCGCGCGCTACCTCAAAGCCAGCGGCGCCCCCGACCACATACGCCGCGCCGTGTTTGCCTACAACCACGCCACCTGGTACGTCGATCAGGTCCTCGCCGAAGCCAAAGCGCTCACCCAAGGCGCCACGCTCACCGCCGACACCGCCGCCTCAGCCGGAGAGACCGGCTGCGCCGCTGCCGCCACCGGCCCCGCCAACCTCGACCAGGCGGTCACCGTCACCGGTCCGCGCCGCTACGCCACCCTCCCCGCCTGGGCGATGGCCGCCGGCCGCACCCCCGAGCAAGTCGACGCGCGGATCCTCCCCGACGCGCTCTGGCTCCTACGCACCTACAACCTGCGCGTCACCGCAGCACGCGAAGCCGGCCACCACACCCACGGCGACGGCACCGCGCTCGACCTCGTCCCCGCCACCAGCACCGACCAACAAGCCTGGGACACCACCGCCCGTCGGCTCGCGCACGACGTCGGCTGGACCGAAGGCTGCGCCGCCGTCGGTGTCGCGCCCGTCTGCCCCCTCAAGCCGTGGGTGCGGTTCGTCGGCTACAACGGCTACCCCGGACACGGCGACCCCGCCCACGCCGGCCGCAACGCTCATCTGCATCTCTCCTGGTACGCGTCGCACTACGGCGCGCCCGTACTTGTTCCCCCCAACGCATGGGTGCGCGTGTTCCCCGCCTCCGCCTCGTCGCCGCAACAAGGGGGCTCGACGATTCTCGACGGGAACCGCCCGTCTCTGTTGCTGCTCGGCGACTCGCTCGCGGTGGGCACCGCCCCATACCTGCCCGCCGCTCTAACGGGCTGGCAAATCCGCGTCGACGGCCGCATCGGTCGTCCGCTCGCCGAAGGTATGCGCCAGCTCGCCGCTCTCCACGCGACGCCCACCGTCCTGGCCGTCTCGCTGTTCACCAACGACGACCCACGCCACCTCGCCCAACTCCGGGCCGCCGTACGCACCAGCCTGCGCAACCAGCGGTGCGTGGTCTGGGCCACCATCAGCCGACCCCCCGTCGCCGGCGTCTCCTACACGGCCGCCAACCAAACGCTCCGACAGCTCCCCAACGCCTACCTCGGACGCCTGTACGTGGTCGACTGGGCGCACGCCGTCCATCGGCATCCCAACTGGCTTGCGACCGATCGAGTGCACGCCACCCCCAGCGGCTGGATAGCTCGCGCTCGGCTCTACGCGAACGCCGCCGAGCGCTGCGCGCCCTGAGAGCTCGCCGGCTCTGGGGCGCCGGGCTTCCCATTGGCTGCTGCTCCCACCTGCGCTAGGTGCTCAAACGACGATGCCGGACCCGCCCGCCCCGCTCCCCGCCGTGAGGACCGGGTGAGCGGGAGACCGCCCCGGTCAGTCCGCGCGGCTGTAGGCGGCGATGCGCTGCCGCCGGCGAGTGCACGACGCCAGGCGCGGGAACGACGAGTACGAAGAGGCGCAGGTCCAGCCGAAGTGGCGGCGCACGCAGCCGAGCCGCCGCACGAGGCGTGCGAGTTCAGGTACGCCCGCACGATCCGCCGCCACCGCGCCGGCATCCTCGCCGCGATCCGACTCGGACTCTCCAACGGCCGCCTGGAAGGCCTCAACAGCCGCATCCGGCTCATCAGCCGAGGTTGTCCCGTAGCTCGTAGAACTTCGTAGGTGGCGGTCCTCCCGCCTCGTCCGCTGCTGCTGGCAGCGTGGCGAGTGCGAACAAGTCCATCGAGACAGGAGAACCACCATGAGGAACGTAGAC
>JAABUT010001206.1_pt1 | contig 31125 bp, 30 predicted proteins | sample 5559281 | NCBI WGS metagenome assembly JAABUT01 (sample SAMN10711880, study PRJNA513359) | rock metagenome | isolation source: Antarctica rocks | place: Antarctica: Victoria Land, Ricker Hills nord | collected 2016-01-04
CAAGCGGGTCGCCTGCGGCTTCCGGAACCAAGCGAACTACGAAAGACGCATCATGTTGCACAGCGCAGCCCTCCGGGCCGCGTGAACCACCAGCAGTCGAGGACCCCGCTCAAGAACGAAGAGCCCCGTTAGTCGAACCCCGAGCGGGGCGCGGCGCGCACGTCGCGGCTAGAAGCGGATGGCGAGCGGAACGGCGCCTACAAACGGTCCAAGAGCTGAGGCAAGCAACTCGGCCGCCGACCTTTAGGCCTGAAGGCTCATCGTTCGATGGAAGCCCTGCGAAGATGGGGACATGTCGAGTGCCCCCGCGCCAGCAAACTCGCCTGTCGAGTTCATCGCCCTCACTCTTGACTGCGCGGACGCCGAATCTCAAGAACGCCTTCGGACGTTCTACGACGACGCTCTCGGTGGCGATGTCGTCGAGGGTTCCGTTCGCGCACGGGGGTTGCTGCTTTCCTTCCAGGCTCTTCCTAACTACGAGCCGCCCAACTGGCCCAATGCCGGCGCGCAAGTCCACTTTGAGTGGGCCGTCGAAGATCGCGATGCGGCTTTGGACTGGTTGCAGGAGCTGGGAGGAAGCCTGGCCGAGCACCACGATCCGGATGACCTCGGGATGCGGGTGATGCTCGATCCGGCCGGTCACCCGTTCTGCGTGATAACCACGGCCAGTGCGTTCAGCGTTCCGAAGCGAGGCCCAGTACCAGCAAAAGTAGGTCGGGGTGACGCCCGGCGGGAGAATGCTGCTCCGGGGTCAAGAGGCGTTGAGCCGGACCAGGAGCCGCTTCAACCCCCGCGTGAGGATCACCGGGTTCCACTCCAGCCCCTCCTCGGCCAACACCATCTCGGGGAACCGGGACAACAACCGCGGCACTACCACCGTGCCCTCCAACCGCGCCAACGTCGCACCCAAGCAGTAATGCACCCCTACCCCGAACCCCAGATGACCCACACCCTTTCGTGTGATGTCGAACCGGTCCGGATCGGCGAACACTTCCGGATCCCGGTTCGCACCCGCCAACATCACAAACACCCGATCCCCCGCGCGAATCGTCTTCCCGCCCAGCTCGATGTCGTCCGCAGCAATCCGCACCACCGACTTCGCTGGCCCGTCGAACCGCAACATCTCCTCGATCGCCGCACCCGGCAACGACCGATCCCCCCGCAACAGCTCCGCCTGATCCGGATGCTCGATGAACGCCAGCACACTGTTCGCGATCAGGTTCGTCGTCGTCTCATGACCACCGAACAACAAGTTCACACAGATCGCGACCAACTCGTCCTCGGTCAAGGACTCCTCGCCGTCACGCGCCTGCACCAACGCCGAAGCCAAGTCATCCCCCGGCACCTCACGCACCCGGTCCAACAACTCCCCGATGTAACCCACCAACTCCAACATCCCCACCCGCGCACGCCCATGCCGCCCAGGATCATCCAATGCCCCGAACACCAACGCCGAGATGTCATCAGACCAGTCCTTGAACCGATCCCGATCCTCCGCCGGCACTCCCAACATGGAGGCGATCACGATCGCCGGCAACGGAAACGCCACCTCACGAATCAGATCGATCACCCCATCCTGAGACGCCGCCCGCACCCGGGCAGCCTCCACCAGCTCATCAGCAACCCGCTCAACCTCACCCCGCATCGCAGCAATGATCCGCGGACTGAACGCCTTGTGCACCAACCGACGAAACCGTGTGTGCTCCGGGGGATCCCGGAACACCAACCATCGATCCAACAACTCAAACGTCTCCACCAGATCCAGATCCGGACGCGCCCGCGCCCGCTCCCGCGCAATCACCGGCGCAATCCGATCCGAGGAGAACCGCCCATCGGTCATCGCCACCGACACATCCTCATGACGGGTCAACACCCACGACCGATACTTCGCATTCCAATACACCGGCTCCACGGCCCGTAGCCGACCCAGATACCCATACGGATCAGCCACCGCAGACACCGCCAAGATCTCGTCGTCCAACTTCATAGCCCGTTCCTCCCGCCACGCCTGAAGAGGGCAACGACACACGCGTTGCCGTCGACGCCGGAAACCCCGCCGCCCATGGTCTCGACCAGTCCGACCTCAGCCCCGTCCACCTGACGCCCGCCCGCCTCGCCACGCAGCTGCCAGACGATCTCGACCACCTGGGCCACACCGGTGGCACCCAACGGGTGTCCACGGGAGAGAAGACCGCCCGACGGGTTCACCGGCAGCTGTCCGCCGAGCGCAGTCCGTCCGGACTCCGCGTAGTGCCCGGCCATCCCCTGCGGAGCCAGGCCGAGGGCCTCGGTCGTCGTGAGCTCACCGATGGTGAAGGCGTCGTGAACTTCGGCCAGGTCGACCTCGTCGGGGCCCAAGGCCGCCAGCTCCATTGCCGCCCTGGCCGTGTCGCTGATCAGCTGGTATCCCCACACGTCGGCGCTGCGGTGGTCCCAGGGGCCGCCTGCCTGCTGGGCGGAAGCGAGCAGCTCGACGTCACGCGACGAGGACGAGGAGGCGCTGAGCACCAGCGCGGCCGCGCCGTCCGATATCGGGCTGCACTGCAGCAGCGTCAGCGGGTCCGAGATCATCGCGGAGCCCAGGACCTGCTCGATGGTGTAGTCGCCTCGAAACTGCGCACGCTCGTTGTACAGCGCGTGCCGGTGGTTCTTGACCGAGACGGAGGCCAGCTGCTCCTGGGTGACGCGCCCTTCGTGCAGCCAGCGGCTGGCCTCCATCGCGTAGAGGCTCGGCATGGCCAGGCCGGTGCGTCCCTCGGTGTCGGTCTGCTGCGGGACGATCGGCCCCTTGAAAAGGGTGCTCATCTGTTCCAGGCCGAGCACCAGTACTTGCTGGTAGCGGCCTTGTCGGATCGCGGTGGCAGCCTCGTGCAACGCGGAGGTCCCGCTGGCGCAGGCGTTCTCGACCGTGATGATCGGGACGCCGGTTAGGGCGTAGCCCTGCAGTGCCCTCATCGCGACGCCGGGCTCCCCGAAGACGCTGCCGACGAAGGCCGCGTCGAACGCCGGGCGGGAGCCGCCCTCGGTCCCCAGGTCCGCGAGGGCTTCGCCGATCGCCGCCCAGGCCAGTTCTGCCGGCGAGATGTCCGGCTGCTTGCCGAAGAACGAGGTGCCTGTCCCGGTGACATAGACGCTCATGCCACGACCTCCATGACCACGTCGCCGTCCTGCGGCTCGCCCAGTCGTACCCGGCTGTCGACGTCCGGTGCGCTGAGGGCGTCCCCCGCGACATGGGCCAGGATCCGTGGGCCCTCGTCGAGGTCGACGTAGGCCAGCGCATACGGTGGCGTGCGTTCGCCGACGGCGATCCGCACCACTGTCGAGGCGTAGACGGTGCCCACCGGGCCGAACCTCGCCTCCTCCACCGGGCCGCCGCACGCCGCGCACACGGGGCGAGGCGTCGCCATCGGGTGGCCGCAGGAACGGCACCGCACCCCCACCACCATCGGCCCGTCAGTGGTGTCGACCTGCGGTCGAGGATCAGACATCTGGGGTGTCTCCTTAGCGTTGACTCGCAGTCACGCGCGCGTGACTCGAAAGATATGCAGCTAAACAAAAGTTTGTTTAAAACCGGGGGCAAGCGTTCGCTCGCCGATGCCCTAGATGTGCTGCCCACGTTGGTTTGGTTACGAGTTCGGCTGGTGACCGTCCTCTTGAGTGCGGTGGGGTGTGGCCGCGGTGGTGATTTTAGGCGTGGAGCCAGTCGGCGAAGCAGGCTCATTGCTGAGGAGGCACTGCCAGGGCGAGGTCGCGTCCGTGCTTGCGGTCACGGTCGGTCCAGCGCTTCGCGGTGGTGACCGAGCGCTCCACCGTTCAGCCGCCCGACGCAGGGGCCAGCTCTGGTCCACGAGGAGCTGGGCTAGGCGCAGGCGCCCGGCCGGGGTCAGTTGAGCGTGAGCGCGGGACACGAAGACCTCCGGATGTGAGACGTGGGTGCATGGCTGCTCCGCATCTCACCCGGAGGTCTTCGTCCTCGTCAGGCAGGCACGCCGTACCTCGCCTCCGCGGTCAGTACACCTAGAGCGAGATGCCCCCGTCCACCATGAAGGTCTGTCCCTGCACCATTGCGCAGGCCGGAGAGGCGACCAGCTCGACGGCCGCCACGACGTCGGCCATCTCCAGGCCCCGCCCGCTGGGGTTCGCGGCTGCGGCCGCGGCCAGCCGGGCCAGGGCCTGGTCCCCGAACATCGTCCGGAACGCCGGGGTGTCCAGCGCGCCAGCAGCAACCGTGTTGGCCCGCACGCCCCTCGGCGCGAGCTCCATCGCCAGGTATCGGATCAGTGCCTCTCCGAGCGCCTTGGATGGCCCCAGTGCCACATAGGAGGGCACGTAGCTCCTGGCCCCGCGACTGCTGATGTAGACCAGGCTGCTGCCGCGCTCGAGGACTGGGAGCAGTCCCTGGGTCAGCGGCACCATGGAGGTGGCGTTCACGGCGATCGCTTGGGCCAGGCGTTCGGGCTCGATGTCAAGGGCGCCGCCGGTGACGGCGAGCCCCGCGCAGTGCACGAAGAGATCGAGGGAGTCGGTGACCTCTCGTACTGCGGCCACTACGGCGTCTACCCCGGCCTGCGTGCCGACGTCAGCCTTGGCCAGGTGAGCACGTCCACCGGACGCCGCGACGGCCGCGACGGCCTCCCGCGCCGCGGCGTCGCTGGCGTGATAGTTGATGACCACGTCGTGCCCGAGGCCGCCCCAGTGCTCGGCGATTGCCCGACCGATACCGGAGGACCCTCCGGTGACCAGGACCGTCATGCCGGCCTCAGCTCGGCCTCGATCTCGGTCCCTATGCCTACCTCCAGGCTAACTCCGAACCGCTCGATCATCTCCCCCGCATCGGCCCGCATGGCCGCCCACTCAGGCGTCTGCTCGCTGGCGTGCAGGTCCGCCTCGGAGTCAAAGTGCAGCTCCGCAACGCGGTAGAACGAGGGCTCGGCACCCTCGAGAGCGCTGTTGGTGCGGATCGCGACGAGCTTGCGCAGACGCGGGGAGGCCGCTGCTGCCGGAAGGTGCACCTCCGCGTAGTGCTTCTCGAAGGCGTCCTCGTCCTCGCTGCGCGGTGCGGACCAGCAGGCAATGAGCTTGTGCATGAGTGTCTCCAGATTCTTTGAGGTTGTGGTTGAGATATGGGGGAAAGCGGAATCGCATCGGTTCAGCGGGCGCCCATCCGCATGCCGGCGTCGAGCCGGATTGTCTCGGCGTTGATCATCGGGTTGGCAATCACGTGCTCGACCAGGCTGGCGAACTCGTCGGGGTCACCGGCCCGTGAGGGGTGCGGCACCTGGGCTGCGAGCGAGGCCTGCACCTCCGCGGGCTGCAGGTCCACCAGCGGGGTGCGGAAGAAGCCCGGGGCGATCGTGTTGACCCTGATCCGGTGACGCGCTAGGTCACGGGCGACCGGCAACGTCATACCGACCAGGGCCGCCTTCGATGCCGAGTACGCCGCCTGACCGACCTGCCCGTCGTACGCCGCAGCAGAGGCGGTGTTGACGATGACGCCGCGCTCCTCGCCCTCGCTCGGGGTGTCGACCATGGCCTGCGCCGCCAGACGCAGCACGTTGAACGAGCCGACCAGGTTGATGTCGACGATCCGCCGGAACTCCTCCAGCGGGAACGGACCGTCACGACCGACCACCCGGAAGGCGGTGCCGACCCCGGCACAGTTCACCGCCACAGCCAGCTCGCCCAGGCTGACCGCGAGCGTGATCGCCGCGCTGACCTGCTCGGTCTCGGTCACGTCGGCAGCCGAGAAGCGTGCCGCGTCCCCCAGCTCGGCCGCGACTTCCTCACCGTTCGAGGACGGCAGATCGACCAGGACCACACGAGCCCCTGCTGCGACCAGTCGACGTGCGGTTGCGTGCCCGAGTCCTGCGGCGCCCCCGGTGACCAGTGCCACCCTGCCGCTCACCTCCATCGCGCGACCGACCTCTCAGATCGCGTCACGTCCGCCTCACGCACGGGGACGCTCGTCGACGACCCGACGCGCCTTGAACACGGTAGAGGGGATGGAGCCTGGCTCGATGAGCTCGATCGGGACGCGGATGCCGGTCAGCCTCTTCAACGTGGCCTCACCCGCAGCCCTGACCAGTTCCCGCGCTGACTGGTCGACCGCGATCGTCGGGTCGTACTCGGCCCGCACCACGATCTCGTCGAGGGCGCCCTTCTTGAAGACGTTGATCGTGAACTCCGGGCCGAAGCCGGCGACGCTGCGCAAGCCGGTCTCGATGGCGCTGGGGAAGATGTTGGCCCCCCTGACCACGAGCATGTCGTCCAGGCGGCCGAGCACCCCCTCGGGAAGTCGCGGATAGGTCCGCCCGCATGCGCACGGCTCGTGCGTCAGGTAGGACTCGTCGCCGGGGGCGAACCTGATCATTGGCTGCGACTCCCGCCACAGGTGGGTGTAGACCAACGCACCCCGCTGGCCGTCGGGGACCCGGACGTTGAGGTCGTCCTTCTCCACGATCTCGGGGAATATCTCGTCGGAGATGACGTGTGTCCCAGTCCCAGCCTCGCAGCCGACGTTGGCCTGGAAGGGGTACATCTCTGAGGTGGAGCCGGCATCAACTAGGCGCGCGCCCCAGCCCGCCTCGAGGATCTCCTTGGTACCGGGCAGGCTGCCTCCCGGCTCGCCGCCGACCAGAAGCAGCCGCACCGAGCTTCCCTTGAGGTCGAGGCCACGCTCGGCGGCCACCGAGATCAGGTGCATGCAGTACGAAGGGGTGGCGCTGAAGACGGTCGGGCGCAGTCGCTCGATGAACTGGAGGTGCTTATCCGACTCAGCAACGCCGAGGGGGAAGAGCGCGGCGCCGAGCCTTTCCACACCCTGGACGACCCCCCACCCGCCGAAGAAGAGACCGAAGGGGAAACCCACCTGAACCAGGTCGTCAGGTCGCACACCGGCACACCACTGAGCCATGGCGTGCACGTCAGCAGCGCGGTCCCAGTCCGTGGTGCTGACCGCGTAGAGGGTCGGCACCCCAGAGGTTCCCGAGGACCCGTGGATGCGTGAGATCTCGCTCATGGCGGTGGTCTGGGTGTAGCTGCCGAACGGCGGGTGCTCCTGCTGGTCTGCGACCAGCATCTTCTTGTTGATCACCGGAACCTTGGTCGTGAAGTCCCCGAGAGTCTTGACGTCGTCGGGATGGAACCCGTGCGCGTCGTAGTGGCGACGGTAGAACGGCAGCTCCGCATAGACGCGCTGCAACTGCTCTTGGACCCGGTCGAGCACGATCTCCTCGCGCCGCGAGGGCGCCATCGTCTCTCGCGCCTCGTCCCAAAAGCGCGGGAATCCGCGCGAATCGCGACTCTCTGACCGCGGATGGTTCGTCGTCATCGCAGGGATCCTTCGTTCGGCGCCCAGGAACCCTCCGCCAGGAGCGGCACCACGGGTCGCAGGGCAACATCGAGAACTTCATAACCGACCGTACGGCTGGCTACACTGTGCCCGAATGTGACCGGCAGCACAAGAACTCAGTTGGGAGTGGTCCGCGTGGAGAGCCAGAACAGGGTGCAGGTACGGGTTGACCACGACGTCTGCGTCGGGTCCGGGACCTGCGCGATGGTCGACCCCGACCACTTCGAGCTGGTGGACGGCAAAGCCCATGCCCGCCGGGGCGCCGTCGAGGAGACTGAGGAGCTCGCGGACGCGGTGCTGGACTGCCCTGTGCAGGCCATCCTGAGCGCGAGAGCCTGAGCGGCCGAGTAGGTCAGGACCTGCGGCGTGCGAGCGCGCCCGAGAGAAAAATGTCGGAGAGCTGGGCTGCGATGGCGCGCGCCTGCGCTGGGTCTCCGGGCTCGTACCAGCGGGTCATCCAGTTGAGAGCGCCGATCAGGGACCTGGCAGCGATCCTGGTGTCGAGCGCGGGATCGAAGGAGCCGGACTCGACACCCTCCAGGAAGACCTGCTCGACCAAGGTCATGTACTCCCGGTCCATGTCGGTCCACTCCTGGGATATCCCCTTGCCGGCGATCTCCTGGATGTAGACGCTGACGTAGGGCAGGTGGCGGTCGATGATCTCGACGTGGACCAGGGCGATCTGACGGACTTTTTCCGAGGCCGGCAGGTCCGTACGTTTGAGGTCGCGGGCACACGTCAGCAGCTCCTCGGCGTCAGGCCGGACGACTGCGAACAGCAGGTCCTCTTTGGACTTGATGTAGTTGTACAGACTGCCTTTCAGCATGCCGACCTCGTTGGCGACGTCCTCGAGCGAGGCGCCACCGAAGCCCTTCTCGCTAAAGACGCGGGCGGCCGCCGCGACGACGTCGTCCCAGCGACTCGGACGAGGCATCTGAACACCCCCAGTTGGATTCAATGGGCTCCGCGACCACCTGTCCGGGAGCCTGACCAACCTAGGAGCCTGGGTACGAAACACGCGCGGCGGGGTGCTTCGGTAGCGGGCTGATCGTTGGGACCCTTGAGTGTGTCTGTAGATCAAGGTGATGATGGCCTGTTCGAGATGACGCCGGTTGAGCCGCCGGTGGTCGAGCGGCGGCCGGTGGACATGAGTTACGCCCGGATGAGTGAGAAGCAGAAGATCCTGGCTGCGGAGGTCTCCGAGTTGCTGGCGGAGGCTGAGAAGGTCGATAAGGACGAGGACGCGACGTTCGGCAAGGACAACAGCGGCTACGGGTTGCCGGAGGAGCTGGCCCGCCGCGAGGGCCGGCTCGCGAAGATCACGCAGGCGAAAGCGGCGCTGGAGTCGGAGGCCCGGCAGCGGGCCGCCGCCGAGGCCTCCGAGCGGGCCCGCGCCGCAGGTAAGGACGAGGACACCATCGCGGAACGAGCCGCTGCCGCGCCTGCAGGGGCGGTCCCGAAACCGCAGGCGCAACGCAACTTCACCGACCCGGACTCTCGGATCATGAAGACCGCGGATGGGTCGTTCGCGCAGTGCTTCAACGCCCAGGCCGGCGTCGATGCTGATCATCACTGCGCCGCCGATAGCCAGAGCTTCACCCCGATGATGGAGCAGGCCCGCCGCAACACCGGTCGGGCACCCAAGCAGGCCCTGGCTGATGCCGGGTACTGCTCGCAGGCGAACCTGGAAGCCGCCCAAAGCTCACCGGGCAGGACGGCACGCAGTTCCTCATCGCCCCTGGTCGTCTCGGCCACGACAATCCGGTTCCACCCGCGCCGTGCGGCCGGATCCCGAAGGACCACACGCTCAAGCAGCGGATGGCACGCAAGCTCCGCACCAAGACCGGCAAGGCCAGCTACGCCAGACGCAAGGCGATCGTCGAGCCGGTCTTCCGGCAGATCGCCACCCTGCAGGGCCAAACACGTCCTGCTCCGCGGCCTCGATAACGCCCGCAGCGAGTGGGAACTGCTCGCCACCTGCCACAACCTCCGCAAACTCCACAGCCACCTCGGAGTCAACGGCCTGGGAAGCCTCCGAACGGCCACCTGAGGCCCCCGGGGCAGCAGCCAGAGGCACCCACCAGGGCCCAGAACCGGCCACAGCAGGCAGAACAAGGTGGCAGCGACCCCGCCCGCTTCAGGTCCCCAACCCGTCACGCTGCGGCACACCCAACCCGCTGTCAGCCTGTTGGCCCGTTCGGACCCACGCTCCTAGCGCAGACCAAACGATCGTCACTCAACAATGCGACTGGGGCTTTGTTCGCAACCGTTTGTTTGGTAACGTGCATTCTCACCGTGCCGGGGCTAGAGAAGAGGCGTCCATGCCCGTAGTCGTCTTCATCGACCCGGATGGGGTGCGCCAGAGCGTCGAGGCCGACCCGGGCCAGTCCGTCATGGAGGCCGCCATCGCGAGCGACGTCGCCGGGGTCGTGGGCCAGTGCGGTGGGTCGCTCGCCTGCGCCAGCTGCCACGTCTACGTGCAGGACCCGTGGACGCAGCAGGTGGGCGGACCCTCCGACATGGAGAACGACATGCTCGACGGGGCGATGGCCGAGAGACGACCCGAGAGCCGACTGTCGTGCCAGCTCCAGATGCGTGAGGACCTCGACGGCCTGACCGTCGAGGTGGCACCGGAGCAGTTGTGATGGACCACGTCCTCGTCGTCGGGGCTAGCCATGCTGGCGTCCAGCTCGCCGCCAGGCTGCGCGAGCGCGGACACCTCGGACCCATTACGGTGGTCGGCGACGAGGCTCCCCTGCCCTACCACCGCCCCCCGCTCTCCAAGGCATACTTGGCCGGCAGCGCCACCGCCGAGTCGATGACACTGCGCCCCGAGTCGTTCTACGCCACCAAGGAGATCTCTCTGGTGCGCGGCGCCCTGGTGGAGGAGATCGACCTCGACGCCGGCTCGGCACACATCTGCGGCGGGCCGGATCTGTCCTTCGACCATCTGGCCCTGACCACCGGCGCCCGGGTGAGGCGCCTGGTCGTTCCCGGCGCAGAGCTCGACGGCAGTGTGTACCTGCGCGACATGCAGGACGCCACTCAGTTGCGCAGTGCGCTGGGCTCGGTGCGGCGAGCCGTCGTGGTCGGTGGAGGGTTCATCGGCCTCGAGGCGGCAGCCGTGCTGCGGCAGCGTGGCGTCGAGGTGCGGCTGGTGGAGTTCGGCAGTCGGCTGATGTCCCGCTCGGTCTCGCGGGAGATGTCCGACTTCTTTGCGGATCTGCACCGCAGCCGGGGCACCGAGGTGCTCCTCGGGTCCGGAGTGGTCGCGCTGGAGGGCCAGGGCGGCCAGGTCACCTCCGTGGTCATGGACGACGGCAGCACGCTGGCCGCGGACCTGGTGGTGGTGGGCATCGGGGTGACCCCGCGCAACGAGCTGGCCGACCAGTTAGGACTCAAGGTCGACGGCGGCCTGCTGGTCGACCATCAGGCCCGCACCAGCGACCCCCGCGTCGTCGCCGCAGGCGACGTCACCCTATTGCCCCACCCGCTCGAGCCCGGCACCTACCTGCGGCTGGAGTCGGTGCAGAACGCCACCGACCAGGCAGACGTCGCCGCTGCGACGATCTGTGGTCAGGAGGCCACCTACGACAGCGTGCCGTGGTTCTGGTCCGACCAGTTCGACCTCAAGCTCCAGATGGCGGGAGCGGCCAGCGGCTACGACGACGTGGTGCTCCGCGGCTCGGCGCGCGAAGGCAGCTTTACGGTGCTCTGCTACCGCGACCACCGCCTGGTCGCTGGGGAGTGCGTCAACGCCGGCGCCGACTTCGTCGCCGTCCGGCGTGCGCTAGCCGCAGGGACCTCCTTCCCTCGAGACTTGGCGGCCGACACATCGGTGAGGCTCAAGACACTCCTTTGACGCGCGCTCGAACTTGTGGGTGCCGCTGAGTCCGGCGACCGCGAGTGGCGGCACGACCTGGTAGGGCCTGACCTGGGGCTGACGGTTCTCGTAGTGCCAGAGGACCCCTGTGCGGTTGACGGACTTGCTACGCGACCTGACCGACCTGGCAGCCGCGCTCCCGGCGCTGGACCACGGGTTGTCGGAGGCGATCTTGCCGTGGCTCAGGGCAGGTGAGGACCTGGCGGTGCCCTACGCGATGCCTACCCATCCCGCCCACGACGCGGTCCGGGTCGGCACCACCGAGATCCGGGCGCGGGTGCCGGCCGCCCCTCCCTCACCCGTCGGCAAGGTCGCGCTGCCCACCGTGATGGGTGCCGGCGACCTGGACAAGGCGATGGATGGCTACGTGCGGACCGTGCTTGACCGGGCCGGTGAGCTGTCGATCGGGCACATGCGTTCGGTCACCCGGCTGCTGCAGTTCGGTGGCCTGGACGCCGCGACCGTGCTGCGGCGGTGCGCCCAGGCGGTCCCGGGGGCCGAGTGCGCCGCTCACGGCCTGCGGAAGGTCGCCGAGCTGGCGGCCGAGCTCCGGGCAGCCCCAGCCAAGACCCTTGGCTTGGAGCGGCTGGACGTGCTGCGTGACAGCGGCGATCTGCAGCAGCGCGCGTCCGGGCTCTGGCCGTCCACGAGCGGCACCTGCCCGGCGCCGCTTCGGATGCCGACCTGCGCCGGCTCGCGGCCCCGGCTCTGGAGTTCGCCAAGCACATCCCAAACCTGACCCGGGCCGTGGAGATCGGTGTGCGCGAGTCACTGGCCGACGGGCTCATGGGACCGGTCAGCGGCCGCACCCGCTGACCCCCGCTCGAGCGCGAAGGCCCGCCCATGCACCGGGGGCGGGCCCTCGCCATGTCCGGGCCGCGTGGCAGGCTCGCCGTGAGGGTCGAGACTCGCTACAAACGGCGCCGACCCGTGCAGTTCCACATCACCTACCAGCCCCACCTCGACCGGCCAGCCGGCCGATCGAGGCCGAGTGCGCCGACCGGGACCTCAGCGGCCCGCACCTGGTTTTCCGGGCCTTCGTCCCGGTCATGATCGACCCCCGCGAGATCGTTGTCCGTAGGCTGATCGCCGCTGATGTCCTGAGCGTGGAGGCCGGTGCCCCAGCCGCCCGGCACGACCCCTGAGCCAGCCGGCCGGTTCAGGCCGCTACGGGGTCGCGAGGGAACCACGCCGACGACCTCGGCGGCCCGCTCACGTCTTCGTCCGGACCTGCGCCCGGACACGCGGGTCGCCCCGTGGGTGTGCGCCAGGACGGCCGTGGTCCCAGCCGTTTGGCGCTCTTGCGGTTGCTGTGCGAGTCGTCACGCCGCACGCTCGGTACGCGGCCGCCAGCGAGCCAACCGCTCATGATCATCGGTTCACTGCCCCGTCAGGGACAGCAGTTGACGCGCCTAAAGGCGCGGCCGACCAACCTTGCCGGCGAGACCTCAGACGATGCCTGCTGGCCACGGAGCAAGGTATGCAAAGGGTTACCGTTCGGCCTGCTGCGCGGCTCGAACGGCTCCCCTTCGCGAGGCGCGACCGCGGGTCGCTGGGGGCTTTTTGTTCGCCCGGGCGCGGGCTCGCACCAGGTCCAGGGCGGGGGTGTCGGCGTCGCCGGGCCGGTGGGTGCCGAGCCGGAGTGCGGAAGAAGTTCATGATCGTCTGTCACAGGTGGGGTGGCGACCGCACTTACCAAGGATGAGGGCGCGGCCAGGTTGGTGGTGCCGGAGCGAGGAGCTGGTCGTGGTGGACGATCCTTCGTCGCAGGCGAGTGCTCAAGGCGCTTTGCAGGGTTGCCGGCCTGGCGTCCAGGGCGCGCAGGCGGTGGTCGCGGGGACGCCTGGGTCGCCGGTCCGGTACCGGGTGCGGCGGGCTCCGGCTCGGCCACGGGCGGTGAAGGTGCTCTATGGCGAGGACGAGCTGGAGACGGTGGCGCGGGCGGCGGCGCGGGCCGGGTTGCGGCCGAGCAGCTATGTGGCGGCGGCGTTGGCAAGTGCCCGGGGCGCTGTGGCGCCGACGTCGGGCAGCGAGTACCGGGAGTTGCTGACTGAGCTGATGCGGACCCGGGCGGCGGTGCGGCGGTACGGCACGAACCTGAACCAGATCGCCGCGGCGATGAACTCAGGCGTGAGCGAGCCGCCGGTGTGGCTGGTGGCGGCGGTCGCCGGTGCGGAGCGGGCCACGGCCAGGATTGATGAGGCCGCGAGCGTGCTGGCCGGCCGGTTGACCTGAGAGGGTGATCGGTCAGGTGCTGCCTCGTGGCTGCGGGGTGCGGGGGCTGTTGTACTACCTGTTCACTGAGGGGCTGGCCGGTGCGAAGGGCCTGGAGTCCGACCACAGCGACGCCCGGGTGATCGCCAGCTGGGACGGAAGGCCAGACACTGTCCAGCCTGGGCTGGGCGTGTCCGGCAAGCGGGACTTCACCGAGCTCGCCGACCGGCTCAACGAGCCGGTCGCCGTGCTGGGCTACAGCAAGCAGGAGCTGCGCACGATCAAACCGGTCTATCACCTGGCGATCGCGGCGGCGAAGGACCCCGAGACCGGTGCGCCGCTGGACCGGACCTTGCTCGACGCCGAGTGGGCCGACATCGCCCAGGAGTACCTGGACCGGATCGGGTTGGCCCGGCGCGAGGACGACCTGGGCGTGCGATGGGTCGCGGTCCGGCACGCGCAGGACCACGTACACCTCGTGGCGACACTGGCCCGGCAGGACGGCCGGCGCCCACGGCTGTCCAACGATCACTACCGCTCGATGGAGGCGAGCCGGTTCGTCGAGCAGAAGTACGGGCTCGTCGCCACAGCTGCCACCGGCCGGACCGGCCCGGCCAAGCCGAGCCGGGGCGAGCAGCGCAAGCACCGTGACACCACCCGGCGGCGCGAAGCCCAGGGCCGGCCGGGGCCCGCGGTAACCGACCGTGAGCAGCTGCGCTGTCAGGTCCGGGTTGCGGCGGCCGGCGCCAGCGGCCAGAGCGAGTTCTTCGATCGGCTGCGGGCCGACGGGCTGCTGGTCCGGGAGCGGCTGAGCGAACTCAACCCCGGGGAGGTCACCGGCTACGCAGTGGCGTTGCCCGACCGATACGGCACGGGTGCGGCGCCGGTTTACTTCGGTGGCGGCAAGCTCGCCTCGGACCTGACGTTGCCGCGTCTGCAGCGCCGCTGGGACGGGCCCCGGGGCGGCTGCGGGCAGGCAGGTGGGGCCGGCCGCCGCGGCGGCCCGCCGTGCGGCCTCCATCCCCGCCGGCGAGTCCGGCGGGCGGCCGGTCCGGACCGACAGGTTCGGGTTGACGCAGACCGAGCGGCTGCGGATCTGGACGCAGGTGACGCTGGCGGCCGGGCGGGCGAGCGAGCACATCGCGGCTAGTGTCGCGGGCGACCCGTCGGGTGCAGCGGACGCGGCCTGGGCGGCGTCGGACTTCCTGGCCGCGGCGGCCCGGGTCGTCGAGGGACGCAGGGGCGGTCCGCTGACTGAGGCCGCGCAGACCTACGACCAGGCCGCCCGGGAGCTGCATGGCAAGGTGCCGGCGCCGACGGCGGCCGGGGCCGGTCTGCGCGCCGCCGGACGGCTGTTGCTGTCCGCGCAGGTGGCTCAGCCCAGTGAGACCAAGCAGCTGCTCGCGCTGATGGCGCAGCTGTCGGCGCTCACCGACGCGGTGACTCGGCTCCGGGAGGCCCAGGACCGCGCCGGGCAGGCCCGTGCGGCCCGGCAGGCGGCCCAGGCGCTGCGGGCTGTTACGGCCCGCTACGCCGGTCCTGGCATGCCGCTTATCAACGCTGCGGCGCCGGTTTCGGCGTCGACTGGTCTGGGCGGCGTTCGGCCTGCTGAGACTGCCCGGGCCGGGCCAGGGCAGCACCACACGACCCAGGCGAAGTCAGGCCCACGAAGTCCCCGCTGGTAGCTGGGATGGCGCGTATTGCCAGATCGAGCCCGGCGTCACCGTTATGCACGTCGCGACGCACGGCCAGCGGCTAGTGTTCCGCGCCGCAAGTTAGCAGGATAAATAGTAGGATGGGTCATGCCACCGCGCGGACGTCCCAAGGCAGTGCTGGAGCTGACGCATGAGGAGCGCGATCAGCTCCAGCGGTGGGCCCGTCGGCGTAAGTCGTCGCAGGCTTTGGCCTTGCGGTCTCGGATCGTGCTGGCGTGTGCGTCCGGGTCGGACAACAAGACGGTCGCGGCCGAGTTGCGCTGTGCGCAGGCGACGGTGGGTAAGTGGCGGGCACGGTTCGTCGAGCATCGGTTGGACGGGCTGGCGGATGAGGAACGGCCGGGTCGGCCGGCGAGCATTAAGGTCGAGCAGGTCGAGGACGTGGTGGTCGCGACGCTTGAGTCCGTGCCAGCGAACGCGACGCACTGGTCCCGAGCGAAGATGGCTGAACGAAGCGGGCTGAGCAAGTCCACGATCGGCCGGATCTGGAAGACCTTCGAGCTCAAGCCGCACCGGGCGGAGGGCTTCAAGCTCTCCAACGACCCGCTGTTCGTGGAGAAGGTCTATGACGTCGTCGGGCTCTACCTGAACCCGCCCGAAGCGGCGGTCGTGCTCAGCGTTGATGAAAAAAGCCAGGTGCAGGCGCTGGCCCGTTCCCAACCGGCGTTTCCGATGATGCCCGGCATGCCTGAGAAGCGGACTCACGACTACGTCCGGCACGGCACCACCAGCTTGTTCGCGGCGTTCAACGTTGCCGACGGGACCGTGATCTCCAGCCTGCACCGGCGTCACCGCAGCACCGAGTTCAGGAAGTTCCTGAGCAAGATCGACGCCGAGGTCCCCACCGATCTCGAGGTCCACCTGATCTGCGACAACTACAGCACCCACAAGCACCCCACCGTCGTGAAGTGGCTGCAGGCCCACCCGCGGTTCCACATGCACTTCACGCCGACCTACTCGTCCTGGATCAACCAGGTCGAACGGTTCTTCGCCTACGTCACTGCTGACCTGCTCGTCCGCAGCGACCACCGCAGCGTCCAGGCCCTCGAGAAAGACATCCGCGAATGGGTCAAAGCCTGGAACGACAACCCCAAGCCCTTCATCTGGACCAAATCCGCCGACCAGATCCTGACCTCACTCGGTCGACTTCTTCAACGAACTACTGGCGCGGGACACTAGATGAGGACGTTGCTGCGGCGGCCCGCGGACCGCGATGCACGTGCTCCACGACCGTCCGGGCCCGGCTGGCCCCGGACCACGGCCACGACGGCCTGCTCGACCGCCGGGGTCCGCTCGACGTGACCAAGCCCATCAGGCTGATCGCGGTTTCCCGGCGAGCGCGAGAGCAGACGCAGCCTGCCCCACCCCCTGCCCCTGGAGCACCCGTATGAGCACCGTTCTGAGGGCCTGGCCGTTCTTCCGCAGCGTAAGGGCGGTCGCGCGACTCAGAAACCGGTCGTGCACGTCGCGTCCGACGCCGCCGTTGAGGCGTACGCGGGCTAGGGGGCGTGCGGCGCCGCGAAGGCTGCCCTCGATCACGCCGCCCGGGTCTCGACCGACGGCGAGTGGTTCATCGAGTTGCGGCTGGTCGAAGGACCCCGACCAGACCGCCCGCGCCGGGGAGCGGGTGACGCTGCCCAGCGGCCTCGGCCTCCTGCTGCGGGCTGCCTATCCCGAGCCCGCGGCCGGCCGGTCGCGCCTGTGGCGGGCGACGCCGGGTTGGCCCGCTGCGGGTGAGGGCACGGACTGTCGTGCGCCGTGCGCCATGCGCCTTCGCATACCGTCCGGCCATGGACATCACCTACCCGCCGGAGGCGGAGGCGTTCCGTGGGGGCGTCCGGGCCTTCCTCGGCGAGAACCTCCCCGCCGGCTGGACCGGCCTCGGTGGCCTGCCCGACGGCGAGCGCGAGACGTTCCGCGAGTCCTGGCGCCGCACGCTGGCCGACAACCAGATGCTCGCCGTCTCCTGGCCGAAGGAGTACGGCGGCGCCGGGCTGAGCCTGGTCGAGCAGGTCGTGCTCGCCGAGGAGTTCGCTCGCGCGGGCGCGCCCCAGGGCAATGAGAACGACGGCTTCGGCATCGGCATGCTCGGCAACACCCTGATCCACCTCGGCACCGAGGAGCAGAAGAAGCACTACCTGCCGCGGATCCTGTCCGGCGAGCAGCGCTGGTGCCAGGGCTACTCCGAGCCGGACGCCGGCTCGGACCTCGCCGGCATCCGCACCTCGGCCGTGCTGGACGGCGAGGAGTGGGTCATCAACGGCCAGAAGACGTGGACGTCGGCTGGCCACCTGGCCGACCACATCTTCGTGCTGGCTCGCACCGACCCGTCGGCGCCCAAGCACAAGGGCATCACCTTCCTGCTCGTGCCGATGGACCAGCCGGGCGTCGAGGTGCGGCCGATCCGCAACATGGCCGGCTACGCGCTGTTCAACGAGGTGTTCTTCACCGACGCGCGCACCGCGTCCCACGAGGTCGTCGGCGGGGTCAACGACGGCTGGCGCACCGCGATGGCGCTGCTCGGCTTCGAGCGCGGCGTCGGCGCCACGACCGACGCAATCCGCTTCCGCGGTGACCTCGACCGCCTGGTGGCGCTGGCGCGGGAGCGGGGGCTGACCGACGACCCGCGCATCCGTGAGCGGCTCGCCTGGTGCCACAGCCGGGTCGAGGTCATGCGCTACCGCGGCCTCATCTCGCTGTCGCGCCTGCTCAACGGCGGGCGCCTCGGACCGGAGGCCTCGATCAGCAAGGTGATCTGGTCGGAGTACGCCCAGGCCTATACCGAGCTGGCGATCGAGATCCTCGGCCCGGAGGCGCTCGCGCCCACCGGTCAGGCGACCGGCGGCCTGCTCCAGATGCCCGAGGCGGGCACGGAGAACTCCCCGCTGTCCTGGGTCGAGACCTTCATGTCCGCGCGCGCCGGCACGATCTACGCCGGCAGCTCGCAGATCCAGCGCAACATCATCGGCGAGCAGCTGCTCGGCCTGCCCAAGGAGCCGCGCCTCGACGCCGGTCCGTTCCGCGAGCTCAGCGGGGCGAGGAGCTAACATGGACTTCGCCTTCAGCAAGGACCAGGAGGAGTTCCGCTCCTCGCTGCGCCGCTTCCTCACCGAGAAGGCCCCGCTCTCCTCGGTGCGCGCCGCGTCGGAGACCGACCTCGGCTACGACCCACTGCTGTGGAAGCAGATGAGCGAGCAGCTCGGTCTCCCCGGTCTGCACATCGCCGAGGAACACGGCGGCTCCGGCACCGGCCTGCTCGAGCCGGCCGTGGTGCTCGAGGAGACCGGCCGCGCCCTGTCGTCCTCCCCCTACCTCGCCGGGCTGTTCGCGTCGCTGGCCGTCCAGCGCATGGGCAGCCCGGACATGCAGGCCGAGCTGCTGCCCCGGATCGCCTCCGGCGAGGCGGTCGTGACCCTGGCGACGATCGAGGTCGCCAGCCCGACCGGCACCCGCGGGCTCACCACCACCGCGCACTCGCGCGGCGACCAGGTGACCCTCACCGGCACCAAGACGCTCGTCGAGCACGGCCATAGCGCCGACGTGCTGCTGGTCAGCGCGGTCGGCGCGGACGCCCCGACCGGGGACGCCCGGCTCTACGTCGTGCAGGGCGACGCTGCCGGGCTGACCCGCACCTGGCAGAAGACGGCCCTCGACCTGACCCGCCCGGTCGCCGAGGTCGTCTTCGACGGCACGCCCGCCGTCGCCCTCGGCGACCCGTCGCCCGGTGCGCTGGACGAGCTTGTCGACCTGTTCTGCGCGCTGCTCGCCAGCGAGATGGTCGGCGGCACCGAGGCCTGCCTGACGATGGCGGTCTCGTACGCCAAGGAGCGCATGCAGTTCAACCGGCCGATCGGCTCGTTCCAGGCGATCAAGCACAAGTGCGCCGAGATGATGATCGCTCTCGACGGCGCGCGGGCCGCGGCGCAGTACGCCGTAATGGTGGCCGACAGCGGGAGCTCCGAGCTGTCGACGGTCGGGCCGCTGGCCAAGGCCGAGGCAGCCGAGGCGTTCACGTTCTCGGCGAACTGGGCCATCCAGGTTCTCGGCGGCATCGGCTTCACCTGGGAGCAGGACGCGCACCTGTACTTCCGCCGCGCCTGGGCCGACTCCGGCCTGCTCGGGGGTCCGGCGGCGCAGCGCGCCCGGCTCGCGGACCGCATCGGGCTCTGACCGCCCCCGTACGACTTACCGTACGTGGGCCTTGTAGGACTGTTTTGACAGACGAGGCAACGACGAGAGGACGCAGGTGGCAGGCAAGCTGGAGGGTCGGGTCGCTCTAGTGACCGGTGGCGCGCAGGGGATCGGGGCCGCCACGGTGCGGCGCCTGTCCGAGGACGGCGCCAACGTGGTGGCGCTCGACCTCGACGCGGCCGGTGCGAGGAAGGCGGTGGAGGGCCTGGCCACCGAGGGGCTGGGCGTCGTCGCCGACGTCACCAGCCGGGCAGAGGTCAAGAACGCGGTCGACGAGGCCGTCGGGCGCTTCGGCAAGATCGACATCGTCGTCAACAACGCCGGCGTTACTCGCGACGGCCTGTTCTACAAGATGGGCGACGACGACTGGGACATCGTGCTGGCGACACACCTGACGGGCAGCTTCTACGTCACCCAGGCCGCGTCCGAGAGCATGGTCAAGAACAAGTACGGCCGGATCATCTTCCTGTCGTCGCGCTCCGCGCTCGGCAACCGCGGTCAGGCCAACTACTCCGCAGCCAAGGCGGGCTTGCAGGGCCTGGCCCGCACCCTGGCCATCGAGATGGGCCCGTACGGCATCACGGCCAACTGCGTCGCGCCTGGCTTCGTGGAGACCGCCATGACCAAGGCCATTATCGAGAAGACCGGGGGCTCGTGGCAGGACCTGGTCGCCGCCGCCAGCGAGCGCGCCGCTGTCAAGCGCATCGGCCAGCCGGAGGACATTGCCGGTGTCATTGCTTTCCTGGCCTCGCCCGATTCCAGTTTTGTCACGGGTCAGACGATTTACACGACGGGCAGCCCGGCGGTCTGATGAGGCTGGCCGCACACGCACTTCCCGAGAGCACCCGCACCCTCCAGCTCGAGGTTCGCGAGTTCCTGCGCGGCGAGGTGGAGCGGGGGGCCTTCGTGCCCGCCGTCGACACCTGGCTGGGCGGGGTCGACCTGGACCTGAGCCGGGCGCTGGGCGCGAAGGGCTGGCTCGGCATGAGCTATCCCGAGGAGTATGGCGGGCGCGGCGTCGGTGCGCTGGACCGCTTCGCCGTCACCGAGGAGCTCCTCGCCGCCGGCGCCCCTGTCGCGGCACACTGGATCGCCGAGCGGCAGATGGCACCCAGCATCCTCGAGTGGGGCACCGAGGAGCAGAAGCAGCGTTTCGTGCCGGGCATCGCCCGCGGTGAGCTCTACTTCGCGATCGGCATGAGCGAGCCCGACACCGGCTCCGACCTGGCCTCGGTCCGCACCCGCGGCGAAAAGGTCGACGGCGGCTGGCGCGTCAACGGAGCGAAGATCTGGACCTCCGGGGCGCACATCGCCCATCACATGATCGCGCTGCTGCGCACCTCGCCGCGCGACGATGCGGCGCGTCATGCGGGCCTCAGCCAGTTCATCGTTGACCTGCACAGCGACGGGGTCGAGATCCGTCCGATCATCAGCCTCGACGGCAAGCACCACTTCAACGAAGTCGTCTTCACCGACGTCTTGGTGCCCGACGGGGATGTGCTCGGCAACGTCGGGGACGGCTGGAAGCAGTGCACCAGCGAATTGGCCATCGAGCGCAGCGGGCCGGAGCGGGTGCTGTCCACCGTGCCGCTTCTGCTGCTTTGGGTCGACCTGCTGCGGGCCGGCACGTTGCCTGACGACGCGCTGGCCCGGCGGGTCATCGGCGGCCTGGTCGCGCGGTTGTTCGTGCTGCGCCAGATGTCGCTCGCCGTCGCCGGCTCGCTCGCCGCCGGCGAGAGCCCCGAGGTCGAGGCCGCTCTGGTCAAGGACCTGGGCACCCGCTTCGAGAGCGCTCTGACCGAGGCGATCCGCAAGGTCGTCCCGGACGTGCCCGACCTGCACGGATCACCGCTGTCGAGCATGCTCGCGACCGCCGTCCTGCACGCCCCCGGCTTCACGCTGCGCGGCGGCACCAACGAGATCCTGCGCGGCGTCGTTGCCCGGGGCCTGGGGGTGCGATGAGCGCCGACGAGGATCTGAGGCCGCTGACGGAGACCGCCGAGAGCATCCTCGGTGCGGCCCCGTCGGCCGACCGCGAGTGGGACGCATCCGCCTGGGCTGCGCTCGAGCAGTCAGGGCTCACGACGGTCAACGTGCCAGAAGCGCTCGGTGGCGGTGGCGGGACGCTGCGCGAGGCCGCCGAGGTCGTCCGGGTCGCCGGCGCGCGGTCGGTCCGCGTGCCGATCGCCGAGGCTGCGCTGGTCGGCGGCTGGTTGCTCGCCGCGGCCGGTCTGCCGGTCCCTGCCGGCCCGCTCACCGCGGCGCTGGACAGCGCCGGCCTCACGGTCGATGCCGCCGGTACGCTCAGCGGCACGGTGCGCCGCGTGCCGTACGCCCGGATCGCTGCGTCCGTCGTCCTGCTGGCCGATGGGCCCTCCGGTCGGGTGGTCGTCGTCGTCCCTTCGGCCGGCACGCTTACCGAGGGCGCGAACCTGGCCGGTGAGCCCCGCGACGACCTCGTGCTCGACGGCGTGACGCTGACCGCCTCCGCGCCGGTCGACGCCGCCGTCGCGGCCGAGCTGCCGCTGCGCGCTGCCCTGTCGCGGGTGGTGCTCGCCGCGGGCGCCGGCCAGACCGCGCTTGAGCTGGTGCTGCGCCACGTGAGGGAGCGCGAGCAGTTCGGTCGGCCGATCGCGACGTTCCAGGCGGTCCAGCAGCTGGTCGCCGAGCTCGCCGGCGAGGTCGCCACCGTGACCCTCGGCTCCGAGGCTGCGCTGCTGGCGATGGCCTCCGACGACAAGGACTACGCGGCCATGTCGGTCGCCAGTGCTCGCGTCGTCGCGGCCGACGCATCTACCCGTATCGCCGCCATTGCGCACCAGCTCGTGGCCGGCATCGGCGTCACCCGCGAGCACGCGCTGCACCGCTCGACGACCCGGCTCTGGGCCTGGCGCGAGGAGGGCGGCACCGAAGGCATCTGGGCCGACCGCCTCGCCGACCGCGCCCTCAACCCGTCCGCCCCGTCCCTCTGGCAGCAGGTCGTTGGGGTCTGACCCATCCGGGTGACGCCCGCTTGCTGCCTCGACGATCAGGCCGGGCGGAAGCGGAGAAGGGCGGTGCCCTCACCGGTGTCGGCGAAGACGGCCGTCACCGGCAGGTCCACCGCCAGCCGCGACGGATCCACGTCGACGATGTTGGTCATCACCCGCGGGCCCTCGTCCAGCTCGACGTAGGCGATCGCGTACGGCCCGGCCTCGCGGAAGTCGCCCTCGCCGCGGGTGTTCCAGGTCCAGGAGTAGATACGCCCGCGGCCGCTCGCCTCGACGTAGGAGACGGACAGCGAGCCACATTGCGGGCAGATTCCGCGGGGGTACCAGAACACCGAGGAGCAAGCGTCGCAGCGGGGCAGCAGCAGCCGGCCGTGCGCGGTGGCATCCCAGAACTCCTGGAGCTCGGGAGCGACGGTGGGAGGAGTCACGGGGAGCGCGCTCATGCGTCCGCCACCCCGAGCAGCAGCGTCGCGCTGCCGCTCCTCGTGCCCAGCGAGCCGCCGGTCCCGTGCGCCATCGCGATCTGGCAGTCGGGCACTTGCACCGCCGGATGGGCCTCGCCGCGCAGCTGCCGCACCGCCTCCACCACCTTCGTGATCCCGCCACGGTTGGTCGGGTGGTTGTTGCACAGCCCACCGCCGTCGGTGTTGAACGGCAGCGCGCCGTACGGCGCCTGCAGCGCCCCGTCGAGCACGAAGCGGCCGCCCTGGCCCTTCTCGCAGAAGCCGAGGTCCTCGATCGTCTGCAGCACCGTGATGGTGAACGAGTCGTAGATCGACGCGTAGTCGACATCGCCGGTCGTCAGGCCGGCCTCCGTGAACGCCAGCGGGCCCGACCACAGCGCAGCGGTGTGGGTGAGGTCGATGCGGCCGCCGTCGCTGTGCTTGGGCGACTCGCCGTGGCCGAGCACCTTGGCCATCGGGTGGGTCAACGTGCGGGCGACCTCGGGGCTGACCACGACCACCGCTCCGCCGCCGTCGGTGACGACGCAGCAGTCGAGCAGGTGCAGCGGGTCCGAAACGATCCGCGACTCGACGACCTGCGCCACGGTGACCGGTTTCTTCAGCAGCGCGTTGGGGTTGTGCTGCGCGTGCAGTGAAGCCGCGACCTTCACCTCGGCCAGCTGCTCGCTTGTCGTGCCGAACTCGTGCATGTGGCGACGGGCAGCGAGCGCGTACATCGAGACGGTGGTCGGGCCGTATGGCTGCTCGAACGGTGACTCGGGCGAGCCCAGCAGGGCCGACATGCGGCGCACCTGCTCGTGCCTCGGTCGCCCGGCCAGCGTGATCAGCGCGACCGAGCATTTGCCGGCGGCGATGGCGGAGGCCGCGTGGCCGACCTGCGCGACGTAGGACGAGCCGCCGATCTCTAGGGTGTCGAGGTAGGTGAGCCCGCGCAGCCCGAGGAAGTCGGCCATTGACAGCGGCCCGAAGCCTGGGGCGTCGCCGGAGCAGAAGTAGCCGTCGACGTCGGACATCGACAGGCCCGCGTCGGCGATCGCGCCGACCGCGACTTCGGCGTGCACCTGAGCCGTCGAGCGGTCCGGGATGTCGCGCAGCGGGTGTTCGAACACCCCCGCCACGTAGGCCTTGCCGCGCACGGTCACGTCGCCTCCACAATGGGCGTGCGGACCGATCGCTCGGTCCGGGGGGTGCTCCGAACGTAGCGGTACGCCCGGTGCTGCACGGGGCGTGCCGGGGAGACAAGCCGGCTAGGGCATCTCCCACGTGCGGAGTACAACGGCCATGCCTCCACGTCCCAACTCGACCGCCTCGTCGGTCGTACGCGTACCCCCTGACCGGACGCTAGGACCGAGGACCGGCGCCAATCTCAGAACGCGAGCAACCCAGAGGGGCTGAGGTCACGTCTTATCGAGGCACTCACCCTGCTGAGACCAACGGGAACTCCCAGCTGCGGCCACGTACGCGTAGGCGGTGGCAACCGCACACTGCCGGGAATCAGTTCCGAACGCTGCCTCCGCGGCAGGTGAGGGCGTGCCTCAGATGAGGGCGTACCTCTGCTAAGTCAGGTCCGGAGCCTCGAGCAGGTCCAGCCTTGGACTTGCGTCGCACGGTCTTCGTATCGAGTTCGAGGGGCTCTGCAAACCGTTTGGGGATGTATGCGCCGTCGACGCGCTCTCGTTCTCAGCCAAAATTGGTGAGGTCACCGGCTTCGTGGGACCAAACGGCGCGGGCTAGACCACGACACTGCGGACGCTGCTCGGGTTGGTCGAGCCGACCGACGGTCGGGCGACGATCGGCGGCGCGACGTACGCCGACCTCGACCGTCCGGCAGACGTAGTCGGTGCTGTGCTTGAGGTCAGCAGCTGTCACGCCGGCCGCAGCGGCAGGGATCATCTGCGGGCCACTGCCACGTGAACGCATACCCCGACACTCGTGCCGGTGAAATGCTGGCGCTGGTCGGGATGTCCGAGGCAGCCCGTCGGCCGGTCCGTGGCTACTCGCTCGGCATGCGGCAGCGCCTTGGTTTGGCGACGACGCTCGTCGGTGACCCGCCTGTGCTCTTGCTCGACGAGCCGCCCAACGGGCTGGACCCGGCTGGCATCGCCTGGCTGCGAGGGTTCTTGAAGCGGCTCGCCGGCGAGGGCCGCACGCTGCTGTTCTCCAGCCAAGCACTCGTGGAGGTGCAGCAGATCGCGGACCGGGTGGTGATCGTCGACAAGGGCAGGCTGGTCCGTGACGGGCGGCTCGAGGAACTGACTGGGGGTGCGGGAACCCCGGTCTGCCGGCTTCTCCGAGGTCCTGGTCGTCGGGACCGGGGCGGAAGATTAGCAGTGTCAGCGCCGGCCGGCGGAAGTAGCTCACCCTTTGCCCCGTCCCCCCTGTGCCTCGCCACGGCACTGATGCCACGCTGTATCGGGCCGCAATCGGAGGAGGACGCCGGTGCTCGACAAGCGGGTCTCGTCGCTGGCCGCTGCCGTCGAGGGCGTGAAGGACGGCGCGACGGTGCTGATCGGGGGCTTCGGCAACTCCGGCATCCCGATCGAGCTCACCCATGCGCTGCTCGACCAGGGGGCGCGCGACCTGACGGTCGTCACCAACAACGCCGGCAGCGGCGAGACCGACGTCGCGGCACTGCTGCGCGAACGCCGCGTGCGCAAGATCATCTGCTCGTACCGCGCTCCCAGGGCTCGATCTGGTTCAAGCAGCTCTACCGGACGGGTGAGATCGAGCTGGAGCTGGTGCCGCAGGGAACGCTGAGCGAGCGGATGCGCTGCGCGGGCGCCGGCCTTGGCGGCTTCTTCACGCCCACTGGCGCGGACTCCCGCCTTGCCACAGGTAAGGAGGTCCGGCCTGACCGTGACTGTCCGCGTCTCTACGCCTGGCACCGCGCGCTCTGGGGGCGGTCAGTTCCTGGCGGCCCGCCCCTTGAGCTCGCCGTCGTACCCGCGCGCGGCTTCGAGATGTCGCTTCGCACGGCCGGCGGCCCGCTGTTCCGGTTAGCCAGCGACGGCGTCATCCCGACCTGGTCGAGCCGCGGCTGGGCAAGGTGGTTCGACGCAGACCTCGCCGCAGAGATCGCGAAGGACGCCGACGACTTCCACCGCGTGGCGTCGACCATCGGTGGCTACATCCTCTTCCCGCGCAACAGCATCGGCCAGGCAGGCAGCACGATCAACCAGGCGCGAGGAGTGGACAGGCGGATCGCTGATCGGTTTGACCTGACGCTGGAGTGCATCCGGCTCCACTACTCGGACCCGTCCGCTTACAACCCGCTCGGTGAACGCCTCGCCTACTACGCGGACTTCTTTGCCCTGTTCGGAGACTTCGACGGGTTCGTCCGCCTGTTCCTGCTCGACGACCTCGTCACAGCGGACCGGTCCGCGGTGCTGTCCTTCATGTCGGGCGAGCCGGTCAGCGGGTTCTCTATGTCTGCCCTGGCCGTCGATCCCGCCCAGTACGCCGAGTACCGCCGCAGGAGCCTCGCCTTCGTCAAGGAACGAACGCACGGATTCGCCAGCTCGGCCTCACATCGCACCCCGGCGATGCAGCACGGTTGTGCAGCGTCTGCTAAGCAGCGGCGGACGCCAGCGACTTCTGATCGTCGTTCTCCGCGGGGCGGGGATGATGGGGGCGAGTTGCGGTAGATGAGGATGCAGCGCTGGAGATCTGCGCGTCGCCAGCCAGCACAAGCGAGCCCGACGCGTGTCTCAGGACCAGGCCGTCGCGACTCGGGCAGAACCGCGCTTCTGGACGGCACAACGCTGGAGGTGCGGCCACGGCATCTACTGCGGGCCGAACGTCGCCTCTGCGGCAGTCTCAGCCAGATCGGCGCGGCGAAGGGCCGCGCGCAAGCTCACCGCTTCTGCGGCCAAGTTATCCGCTCCGCCCTGCTCCCGGTCGATGGCGCAGACGGCGGTGTCGATGACCGCACCTGCCTGACGAAGAAGCAGGCAGCCGTTCAGTAGCGCTGCAACTGTGGTCACCACGTCTTCCACCGCGACAACGCGCCGTCCGACCACCGGCACACCTTCAACCGCCTTACGCGTGCCGTACTCCTTGGGAGCCTTGCGAACGAACACAGCAGGAAGACCCGTGATCTGGGACATGACCGTGACGATCGGGATGCCGCCCATCTCCATGCCGGCGAGGACGTCGCAGTCCGGAAGCAGGCCCACCATCGCCTCGGCGACGTTGCGCGACAGCACCGGATCCGATTCGAACAGGTACTTGTCGAAGTACTCGGCCGCGGTCTCACCGGAGCGGAGGGTGAACTCGCTGGTGAGGTGACAGGTGTCGTACACGGCACGTTGCAAGGTCGTAGTCACACCGCGAGGCTGTGGCCACGCAGCAGCGGCGAGGTGTAGGCGTTCTTCGCGGTTGAGGAACCGGCAATCCCGCTTGTTCGAGGTGCGTACGGTTCTGCGAGGACCACCGGCCCGCCGAACCGGAAGCGTGGCTGGGTGTCGTCATCCGCCGTCGGTGACCTGGCCGAGGTGTCGCGGCAGTTCCAGGACCGGTACGGGCTCCGCGTGGCGACTTTCGTCGTGCTGCGCCAGAGCAAGGGTGGCTTGAGTCAGATAGAGGCCGAGGTACTCCCGCCCAGCCGCTGGTGGCGTTGGTTCGGGCGTAGGCCGCCCCGGTCGACGACGATGCTTACGTGAGACCAATAGGTGCCGACACCAGTCGTCCGCGATGTAGCCGGTCGCCGGATCAGAAAATCGCAGAAAGTTGCGGATGCCTTCGCGGTGGAATGCCTTCGGTAGGTCAGGCCCGCGCTTGCTCCAAAGCCGTAGCCCTTGTTCGGGCCGCTCACCCAGTCGTTGTCGGTGCCGCCGCCGCGGCCGTGACATACCTCGACGACCTCGTCATCGCGTCCGCTTCCGGGCACCGCGGGCGGTCCTTGTGCACTTCGGCACGCCGTCACCGCTCCGGGGACCGCTCCACGAGCGGACGGCCGGCCCCCGCGGGGACCGGCCGTCGACTCGTGATTGCGGATCAGGGAATGATCTGGCTGATCCTGGTGTCCCAGTTGGCGAGGACGCCACGCGTCATCCCGCACTTGGGGTCGGCCGCGTACTGCGCATCGGTGCAGGTCTGGCCGATGTATTCATTCGCCATCCACAGGCCAGTGCCATCGAATGCGGTCGCGCCGTAGTCACCCCAGCGGGGCCGCGGGTGCACTCCGTCCGCGGCGAACGCGGCGTACTCGCTGAAGCCGTCCTGCGGCCCGATGCCGGCCTGGGCCAGGTGTACCGGGCTCGGGCTCAGTGACGCCGCGTCCAGGGTGACGTACGCCGAGGAGGGGAAGTAGTCGGCGCCGGTCAAGGTCATCGCCAAGATGGCCTTGCCAGTGTCGGTGACGCCGAATGTGGGGTAGGTGACGTTGTTGCCGGCCACCCCGAACTGGCCCTGCTTCACCAGGGCGGTCTTGAGCTTCCCGCCGGCGTTGGTGCTGGGTCGGACGACGTAGTAGGCGACACCGGCCTTGTCCTGACCCCCGACGTTCACAATTGTGTCCAGCGCGCCGTAGAGCTTGCCGCCTGCGTAGACCGTCTGCAGCATCCTGGAGTCGCTGGAGTCCAACTTGCCCTGCGGTTCGCCGAGCTTGTCTCCCAGCGGGAGCGTGTTGGGTGCGGCTTGCTTCTGGTCCGCCAGCGGCGGGATGCCGTATCGGTCCACGGTGACGCCGTCCTGCCGCAGGCTCAGGCTGGGCTTGGCGGTGTCCAGCGAGGCGGTGTTGACCAGGGCCCAGGTGTTGATGCGCTGGTCGAAGCCCTTGTTATTGCCAGCTTCGGGGGTTGCCTGCGATGACAGGAAGTACTCCGTTCCTCCGGCCGAGCGGTCGTACTGCTTAGCCGGGCTGGTGGCGGGGGCCAGGCCGAAGCTGGGCTTGCCCTGAGCGGTCGCACCCAAGATGCGCACCGGCGCGAGCTTGCCGTCGTTGGCCGGGTCGGCGAGCTTCTTCTTGGAGAAGGCGTAGAGCTCGGCGCCACCGAACGTGGTCCCGAACAGCGAGTAGGAGTTGGTCGAGATGTAGAAGCCGTTGGCGTCTGCCCCAATGTGCGGGTAGTCACCGAGGTTGATGCCGTCGCTGCTGTTGCCGTCCTTGGTGACGTCGAAGCTGTAGTGCAACCAATCCGCGTAGGCCGTCGTCGGGGCGCTGGACCTGCTGACCGCCAGGTCGAGGTGGTTCTGGCCCGTGAAGTTCCCCGCCCCATCGACGTCGAGGGTCAAGACCACGTGGTAGAACCGCTGGGTGTCCGCGTCGAAGTAGGACACGGGGTCGGTCACGAACGGGCCAACCTCCCCGGTCTTCCTGTTGATGGCGGAGGGGTAGCCATAGAACTTGTTCAGACTGGTCGGACCCGAGAGCACCTGACCGGTCTTGGAGTAGGTGCTGATCGTGTCGTTGACCGACTCCAGCACTGCAGATGACCCAACCGACAGGCCCTGATCAGGAGGCTCCAGTGAGAACTGGTTGCCACCGTCAGCGACGTACCTCTGCTGGTAGAAGTTGATCCCGTCGAAGCTCTGGGCCCGCCCGGGGGCTGCGCCGTCCACAACCAGCGCCTTCGTGGGGCTGGTGTGCCGTCCACCGTGCACAGCTTTGCTGCGGTGGGTGATGCCACCCGAGCCAGCTCCATCGCCCGGGATACCGGGCCCAAACTCCCGCGTCGCGCCAGAACCGGAGCCTGAACTGCTCGCGCTGGCTGCGGTCGCGCTCAGTTGCGGGGCGATCAGCCCAAGCGCCAATGCTGCTGCGGCAGTCCACGCGACCTTGCCTCGTCGGATCGTCAAAAGTTCTCCTTGCGTAACGGGTCACCCACGCCGGGCGACACCTTGTGCCCTGCAAGCGATAGCACCGAACAGCCCCTTTGGGAAGGCACCCTGATGGCGAACTCCTGGAACGCCGAGTCGCCCGAGTCAGGAGGGCCCCGTTCTCGCCTGTCGGTGCCCAACGTGAGGGAGCGACTACAAGTAACACGCGGTCTCGACAAGTGACCCACGTCAGAGTCCGAACATCGCCCGGCACGCCTCGAAGCCTTCGACGACCACCCCGACGTCTTCCCAATCCGATCGTGCCATCCGCAGGTGAACCATCACATCGGCACGGCCGCCCCGGCGGTGCCAGTGCTCGCCGTTGGGGCACGTACCCGAGCGACCGAGACACGCCGAGCGAAGCCTCATTGTCATGCCAGGCCGCCGTCACCGCGGCCTGCGCTTGTAGGTAACCGAAGGCGAAGTCGAGACCGCAGCCCGCATGGCCCTCCCAATGCCCCGGCCGCGAGCGGAAGGAACGAGCCAGGACGCGCTGTCGACGGTGCGCAGCAGACGGAAGTCACTACCCTCCAGAACCTGACTTCGCGTGCGCCAGTACCCCTGGCAAAGGGCAACCGAGCGGTCTGTAGGCAGCGAACTCGTGGGGTGGAGCGAGTCGACCATCGTCGTGAGGTTCTGGATCGTCAACGGAATCGCGGCCGGGATCGATGCCTTGCTCTTCTACGCCGACACGCTCAGACAGCTCCACGCCTAGGGCTCCCAGAGTGAACGCCGCTTACTGATCGGGCACCGCTGATGCCGCCTCCACGTCAGTTGCGGGTGGCGCCCACGCCGTCCCATCGGGCCGAGGTTCGCGAGTCGGCACAGGGCGCCCATCGGTTCTGCGCGTGGAAAGCGAGCTGCCCGGCCGCATCATTGTCTTGAATGGGGCATCGAGCTCTGGGAAGAGCAGCGTCGGGCAGGCCCTACAAAAGATCTTCGCCGACCGTGGTTCTTCTTCCCAGTGGACGCTCTGGGCGCCATGCGTGCGACCGAGCACACGCGAGTCCCAAACACCGACGAGGTCGACGACATGCTCCGCCGAACCCGACTCGGTTACCACCGCGCGGTCGCCCAATGGCTTCCGTCGGCAATGACGTTGTCATGGACTACCTACTCAGCGAGCCGTGGCGCCTGACGGACCTGCTCAACGTCCTGCAGGGGTACGACGTCACCCTCGTCGACGTGCGCTGCTCAGCGGCTGAACTCGACCGCAGGGAACGAGCCCGAGGCGACCGGCCCATAGGGCTGGCCCGCTCCCAGTCCAACGTCTTCGCGCACGGCGACCGCGACATCACCGTGGACACCACCAGCACGAGCCCCGAAAGCTGCGCGACCACCATCGTCACCGAACTCGCAGCGCTCACCCCACCCTAGGAGCGTGGGTCCGAAAGGGCCAACAGGGTAACGGCGGGTTCGCTGTTGCGGTGGTGTGACGCGTTGGGGACCAGAGGCATGCGGTGCCCCAGCGCTCTTGCTGGCTGTGGGGCCGGCGGCG